>JACCDL011007931.1_pt1 | contig 55813 bp, 58 predicted proteins | sample 7441931 | NCBI WGS metagenome assembly JACCDL01 (sample SAMN15323437, study PRJNA562643) | freshwater metagenome | isolation source: river surface water | place: USA:Blue River Watershed | collected 2017-08-16
ATGACATCGGGCTGCACCTCGCGGACGGTTTGCGCCAGTGCGTGCGGCTCCAGGAAGTTGGCCGCCCACGCGGTGTCGCGCGACCCCAGGGCCACCAGTTCTCCCAGCGGTGCGAGGCTGCGTTGCAGCTCCCACCCCACCTGGCCGTTCTTGCCAAACAGCAGGATCTTCATGGGGCCGCGCGCTCGCCTTCGTACTGGCGCTGGACCCACTCACGGTACGCGCCGCTTTGCACGCGCTGCACCCACTCGGGGTGATCGAGGTACCACTGCACGGTCTTGCGGATGCCGCTGTCAAAGGTCTCGGCGGGCTTCCAGCCCAGCTCGCGCTCGATCTTGCGGGCGTCGATGGCATAGCGGCGGTCGTGCCCCGGGCGGTCCTTCACGAACGTGATCTGGCTGGCATAGGACTGGCCGTCTGCGCGCGGCCGCAACGCGTCCAGCAAGGCACACACGGTGCGCACGATCTCGATGTTGGGCTTCTCGTTCCAGCCGCCCACGTTGTAGGTCTCGCCCAGACGCCCGGCCGCCAGCACGCGTCGAATGGCGCTGCAATGGTCCTTCACATACAGCCAGTCTCGCACCTGCATGCCGTCACCATAGACCGGGAGCGGCTTGCCCGCCAGGGCGTTGACGATCATCAGCGGGATCAGCTTTTCCGGAAAATGGAAAGGGCCGTAGTTGTTGGAGCACTGGGTGGTGAGAACCGGGAGTCCATAGGTGTGGTGCCAGGCACGCACCAGATGGTCGCTGGCGGCCTTGCTGGCGGAATAAGGGCTGTTCGGCGCGTAGCGGTGCGTTTCGGTGAAAGCCGGTTCGGCCGGGGCGAGCGAGCCATAGACCTCGTCGGTCGACACATGCAGGAAGCGGAAGGCCTCGCGCGGGTCGGCCGGCAGCGATTCGTGATAGGCGCGCACCGCCTCCAGAAGCCGGAAGGTCCCCACCACATTGGTCTGGATGAAGTCGCCCGGGCCGTGGATGGAACGGTCGACATGCGATTCGGCTGCGAAATTGAGCACCGCCCGCGGACGGTGCCGAGAGAGCAGCTGCGACACCAGGTCCGTATCGCCGATATCGCCCTGCACAAAGACGTGCCGCGCGTCGCCCTCGAGCGCGGCGAGGTTCTCGCGATTGCCCGCGTAAGTCAGCTTGTCGAGGGTGAGGACAGGCTCATCGCCGTGAGCCAGCCAGTCGAGAACGAAATTGGCGCCGATGAAGCCGGCGCCGCCAGTGACGAGGATCATGCGGTGGGCGGAGAGCGCCGCCATCCCGACGGCAGAAAATTATCGCATCCATCGCCTGCATCTGTTGGCGCCCTGCGCGACGCCGCCGCGCAGGCGGCTGGCGGTCGGCGAGGAATCACCACGCGGGTAAGATCGTCCGCATGCCCGATCTCCAAGCCGTCTTCGACGAAGCCGTCGCCGCCTCCAAGGAATTGACCCAGCGCCCGGACAACGCCACCCTGCTGAAGCTGTATGCCCTGTACAAGCAAGCCACGGCAGGCGATGTGGAGGGTACACGGCCAGGGTTCTCCGACCTGGTCGGCCGCGCCAAGTGGGACGCATGGAATGGCCTCCGGGGCACGGCGGCACACGAGGCCATGCAGCAATACGTGGACTTGGTGAACTCTCTGGAGTGAGATCGGCCGCCGCAGCTTCGCGCGCGCCAGCGCGCCGCGTCCCCCAGACTTCAGGCGGACCCCGCCCCGGAACCGCCTGAACGCGACAGAAGTTCATCGAGGTTCTTCGAGATCTCCTGCTCGATCCGGTCCTTGAACGCCCCCAGCAGGAATCCCAGCTTCGCGTCCAGCTCGAAGACATCGGCCGACACGCGCAGCTCGCCGCTGACACCGCTGCGGGTGAAGGCGATGCGGTCCAGGGTCTCACCGGCCTCGTAGGTGCAGGCCATGTCCAGCTTGTCCTGGGCGCTGCGCACCCAGTCCCGGGCGATCTGGCGGGCTTCGTGCAGTCCCAGTGCATGGGCGCGTCGGATTTTCAGGTCAGGCACGTGTGAGTTCTTTCAGCAGGTCATGGCGGCGGGCGGGCGGCAGGTCGCCCAGGCGGATGACCGCATCATAGAAGCGCCGCCAGTCCCGCCCCTCCCGCTCGAACAGCGCTTCGAAAGCCGGTACCCATTCGTCATACGCCGCCTCGGCACCGAAGGCGGCGTTGTTGGCCTGCGCGACCCAGCGGTCGGTCGACCGCCAACGGGCCGCATCGCCGCCCCAGCCCGCACGCACCTGCGCGTAACGCGCCTGGAAGTCCTGCAGGATCTGCTGCTTGCGCGCAAGGAGCGCGCTGGTGTCGCGGGCGCCGGGCGTGGCATCGGCATACAGGGCCGCCAGCCGAGCCCGCGTGGCGCGAGCCAGCGCATGGAACTGCTCGCGGCGCTGGCTGCTGTCGGCGTGCTCGCGCCGCGCCGCCTCGTCCGCCTCGGAGGCCAGCCACTGGCGCACCCCCAGGCGCTCGACGGCAGTAGCAAACGATTCGTTGAAGGCCGTGTCGTTCTTCACATACAGCACCTGGTGCGCCAGTTCGTGGAAGATCAGGCGCGCCAGCTCGCCTTCCGGGTAGTGGATGAAGGTGTTCAGGAGCGGATCGCCCCCCGCCCAGTTCAGCCACCCCAGGGTGGAATAGGCGGGTACCGGGTACACCGCGACGTCATAGCCTTGCTGGCGCCACTCCAAGGCCTCGGCCTGGGCGCGCGCCTCGTCGTAGTAACCGCGATACCCCACGCAACCCGCGACCGGGACGCACCAGGTCTTGAGCGCAAGCGACAGCGGGGGTGCGGCCACCACGTTCCAGAGCACCGCGGGACGCTGCAGGTCCGCATAGCGGGTGTAGCTGGCGTTGTCAGGCAAGTGCAGCGAGCGGCTCGCGAAGGCGCGCAGGCGTTGGGCGGCGCGAAGTTGTTGCTTGAGGCGATCGGCGGCTCGAGGATCCGCCAGCCACTCCGGCACAGGGCGGGCGGCACTCAGGACCTGCACATGACCGCTGGCGGACTGCCAGTAGTAGCCCAGGTTCGCACAGCCCCCCAGGACCATCAGCGCTGCGACCGCCAGCGCCACGCGGGCCGCCTGGCCTGCCAATGTCCGGGTCACGGCACCCGTCTCACAGGGCCTGGACGTCCACCAGGCAGTCGTAGAACACCGGGGCGCGTCCCAGGTCGGTGAGCTTCTGGCTGGTCAGCTCGTTGACGTTGGTGCCCCGCAGGCCGAGCTTGCGCCACCAGATCCCGAGACCGTTGACGACGCCAGGCCGCGCGCGGGCGGAGACGACGGCCTTGCAGTGGTACTCGCCGCGGTCGTTGAAGACACGGACCACACCGCCCGAAGAAATGCCGCGAGCCGCGGCATCCTGGGCGCTGATTTCCAGCACCGGCTCCCCTTCGATATCACGCAGGCTCTTGACGTTGACGAAGCTGGAGTTCAGGAAATTGCGCGCAGGCGGCGAGATCATCGCCAAGGGGTAGCGCGGGCTGCTGCCGGGAGTTTCGTGATTGGGCAGGTGGTCGGGCAAGCCGTCCAGGCCCTGGCGAGCCAGGCGCTCGCTGTAAAACTCGCAGCGTCCCGACGGCGTGGGGAAGCCGCCCTGCGCAAAGGGCGCCTCGGGCACCGGCAGCGGGGCGTATCCGTGCGACAGCAATCGGTCGAAATCCACGGCATCGCCGAAGGCGGCGCGGCACAGGGTCAGGTCGTCCTCCTGGAAACACGGGTCGGTGTATCCCATGCGGGCCGCCAGCCGCCGGAAGATCTCGGTGTTGGTCAGGGCCTCGCCGACAGGCGTGATGGCGGGGCGATTGAGCAGGACATCGGTATGACCATAGGACGCGTGGATGTCCCAGTGCTCCAGCTGCGTGGTCGCGGGCAGCACGTAATCAGCCTGGTCGGCCGTGTCGGTGCGGAAATGCTCGAGCACCACGGTGAAGAGATCGTCCCTCGCGAAGCCCTGCGCCACCTTCCCTGACTCCGGGGCCACGGCGACCGGGTTGCTGTTGTAGACGACGAGCGCCTCGATGCGCGGCCCGAACGCCGGCGAAGCCGGGCGCAGCAGGTCGTCGCCGATGGTGCTCATGTTGATCGTGCGGGGCTGGTGGCCTGCGAGCAAATCGGGACGCTGCAAGACGTCGCGCCGCGCCGGGAAGCGGCCAGAGTTCGACAGCAGCACGCCACCCGCGCGATGACGCCATGCGCCCGTGAGCGCGGGCAGGCAGGCGATGGCGCGCGCCGCGTTGCCGCCCCCGCGCACACGCTGCATGCCGTAGTTCAGGCGGATCGCGGCGGGCTGGGTGGTGCCGTAGTCGCGGGCCAGCGCGCGGATCTGGTCCGCGGGCACCCCGCACACCTGGGCCGCACGCTGCGGCGGCCATTGCAGGGCCCGCTCGCGCAAGGCGTCCCAGCCCAGTGTGTGGCGGGCGATGTAGTCGTGATCGAGCCAGTCATTGGCAATGAGCTCGTGCATCAGCGCCAAGGCAAGCGCTGCATCCGTGCCTGGTTGCAGCTGCACATGCTCGTCGCACTTGTCGGCCGTCTCGGTGCGGCGCGGATCGATGCACACGAGGCGGGCACCCGCGCGACGCGCCTGCTGCGCCAAGCGCCAGAAATGCAGGTTGCTGGCGATGGCGTTGCTGCCCCAGATCAGGATCAGGCGCGATTCGGCAAAGAACTCCACCCGCATGCCGACCTTGCCTCCCAGGGTGTGCAGCAGGGCCTCGCCGCCGGCCGAGGCGCAGATGGTGCGATCGAGGAGCGAAGCGCCCAGGCGGTGGAAGAACCGGGCGGCCATCGACTCGCCCTGCACCAGACCCATGGTGCCGGCGTAGCTGTAGGGCAGGATGGCCTGGGGATCCTTCGCGGCGAGGGCCGTCAGGCGGGCGGCAATGTCGTCCAGCGCCTCATCCCAGGAGACGGGCTCGAACTGGCCAGCCCCCTTCGGACCGGTGCGTCGCAAGGGCGTGAGCACCCGCTCGGGGTGGTAGGTGCGCTCGGTGTAGCGCGAGACCTTGGTGCACAAGACGCCCGCGGTCATGGGATGCTCGGGGTTGCCCCGCACCTCCTGGGCCACCCCGTGGTCGACAGTGGTCAGCAGCGCGCAGGTGTCCGGGCAGTCGTGCGGACACGCTCCCCGCACGGTGTGGACCGACATCAGCCGATCTCGCGGCTGGTCGCCAGACCGCGCAGGAAGGCCTGGCATCGGCCCAGCTGCTCCAGGCTCACGTATTCGTCAGGCTGGTGGGCCTGTCCGATGTCGCCCGGGCCGCACACGACGGTGGGGATGCCCGCGGTCTTGAACAGGCCCGCCTCGGTGCCGAAGGCCACCTGCGTGACCCGCGATTCGCCGGACAGACGCTGCGCCAGGCGGGTGACGGCATCATCGGCCGAGCCCTGGAAGGCCGGTACCTCACAGATCGTGTCGAAGGTGAAGCCGGCCTCGGGGGCGACGCGCTTCATGGCAGGCTCCAGGGCGCGCGCATGCGCCACGAGTTCAGCCTGCATGGCGCGCGCGTCGGCCGTGGGCAGGTCGCGAAACTCATAGCGGAATTCGGCGTCGCGCGGGACCACGTTGTCGGCGATGCCGCCGTGGAACTGGCCGACGCTGGCGGTGGAAAACGGCACGTCGAACCCCTCGTAGCGCGGCTCCTCGCGCTCGAAGCGCTCCGCCATGTCACGCAGCTTGCCGATCACGCGCGCGGCCATCTCGATCGCATTGACCGACTGAGGGGTGAGGGAGGAATGCGCCTCCTTGCCCCGCACGCAGCAGCGGTAGCGCCAGACGCCCTTGTGGGCGATGGCGGGCACCATGTTCGTGGGCTCGCCCACGATGCAGGCCAGGGGCTGGACCCCGGCGTCGCGCATGTCGGCGATGAGTTCCTTGACGCCCAGGCAGCCCACTTCCTCGTCGAAGCTGAGGGCCAGGTGGATGGCAAAGGGCGCCTGGCTGTCCAGGAAGTGCCCGGCATGGGCGACGGCCAGGCCGATGAACGCCTTCATGTCGGCCGAGCCCCGGCCGTACAGGCGGCCATCGCGCACGGTGGCCGAGAGCGGATCGACAGACCAGGCCTGGCCCTCCCAGGGAACGGTGTCGGTGTGCCCGGACAGGATGACCCCGGCCGGCTTGCCCTCGCCGAGGGTGGCGAAAAGGTTCGCCTTGGTCTTGTCGGCGCTGTAGGTCAGGCGCGCGCGCACCCCGAGACGGGCCAGCTCGTCGCGCACGAAATGGATCAGCCCGAGGTTGGAGTTCGCGCTGATGGTGTTCATGCGAACCAAAGTCTGCGCGAGTTCAAGGGCCCGGGGGTCGAGGGTGGCCGGGGCAGCGGTCATGACGGTCATGGTGTCATTCTGGCCCAGTTCCGAAGCCTTGTCCGCCGCGCGGCTAGACTGCGCTCTTACGCCTGAAGCCGACCCACGGAGCCCCCATGAAAGTGCTCGATTCCATCGTGACCCAAGCCGCCCAGATCGCGGCGCTGCGCCGCGAGATCCACGCGCATCCCGAGCTGTGCTTCCAGGAAGTGCGCACCGCCGACCTGGTGGCGGCCAAGCTGACCGAATGGGGCATCCCGATCCACCGCGGGCTGGGAACGACCGGCGTGGTGGGCATCGTCAAGGGCGGCAGCAGCGACCGCGCGGTGGGCCTGCGCGCGGACATGGACGCCCTGCCGATTCAGGAGTTCAACACCTTTGCGCACGCCAGTCGCCACGCCGGAAAGATGCACGCCTGCGGCCACGACGGCCACACCGCCATGCTGCTGGCGGCGGCGCAGTACCTGGCCACGCATCGTGACTTCGACGGCACGGTCTACCTGATCTTCCAACCCGCCGAGGAAGGTGGCGGCGGCGCGCGCGAGATGATCCAGGAAGGCCTGTTCGAGCAATTCCCGATGGAAGCCGTGTTCGGCATGCACAACTGGCCCGGAATGCCGGTGGGCAGTTTCGCCCTGAGCCCGGGGCCGGTCATGGCCTCGGCCAGCGAATTCAAGATCACGATCCGCGGCAAGGGCAGCCACGCCGCCCTGCCCCACAACGGCATCGATCCCGTGCCAGTGGCCTGCCAGATGGTGCAGGCCTTCCAGACCATCATCACCCGCAACAAGAAGCCGGTGGATGCCGGCGTGATCTCGGTCACCATGATCCACGCCGGAGAAGCCACCAACGTGGTGCCGGACAGCTGTGAGCTGCAGGGCACGGTGCGCACCTTCTCGATGGAGGTGCTGGACATGATCGAGCGGCGCATGCGTCAGGTGGCCGAACACGTGAGTGCGGCACACGATGCGACCTGCGAGTTCGAGTTCGAGCGCAACTACCCGCCGACCATCAACAGCGAGGCGCAAGCCCGCTTCGCGCGCGAGGTGATGGCCAGCATCGTGGGCGAGGAGAACGTGCGGGTGCAGGAGCCCACCATGGGGGCCGAGGATTTCGCCTTCATGCTGCAGGCCAAGCCGGGCGCCTACTGCTTCATCGGCAACGGCGACGGCATGCACCGGGAGATGGGCCATGGCGGCGGCCCCTGCACGCTGCACAACCCGAGCTACGACTTCAACGACGACCTGATCCCACTGGGTGCCACCTACTGGGTGCAACTGGCCCAGGCCTGGCTGGCCAGGCCCCAGGCCCGCTAGGAAGGCGCGCCCGCGCGGCGAGCCGAGTCACCTTCAGGCGCTCGCGCGCCGGTGGGCGATTTCCAGCAGGCCGTCAAAGATCAGGCTGTCCACCAGCTCGAACGGCACCGACATGGACGGCGCCATCTTCCAGCCCGCGCCACCGGTCATGATGCACACGGGCTCCTCGCCGCAGTGGCGTCGAAGGTGCTGCACCATGCGTTCGATGGCACCGGCAATGGCATAGGTACCCCCGCTGGTCAGCGCGTCGCTGGTGTTGGTCGGGAATTCACGCACCTCACCGGTCGGCACGTGCAGGCCGGCGGTGCCGGACTCCAGCGCGCGCAGCATGATGCCGTGCCCGGGCAGGATCAGCCCCCCCAGGAAACGGCCGTCGGGGCTGATGGCCTCCACCGTGACGGCCGTGCCCACCATCACCACGACGATGGGACGCGGCTTGCCCCGCGCGAGCACACGCTGGTGCGCGCCGATCATCGCCACCCAGCGGTCGGCACCCAGGCGGGTCGGATGGTCGTAGCCGTTCACGAGCCCCGCTTCCGCGGCGCTGGCATGCACCCAGCGCAGGGGCAGGTCCCAGAGTTCCTCCATCTGCTCGCGCACGCGGACCTTGATCGCGTCGGCGGCCACCGCGCACCCGAGCATCTGCGCGGGCACGGGCAGGTCGCGCCAGGCGCCGCCGGAGAGCTTGTCGATGTTCTCGAGGAACTCGGCACCCTGCGCGAGCGCCAGGGCACCCGGCTGCCCCCGTTCGTAAAGCGCCCACTTCAGCCGCGTATTGCCTACATCGATTGCCAGAAACATCGCTCTCCTCAACTCACGTTCTCACCCCGGCCGCGTCAGATCGCGCCGATCCAGCAGGCCCGCTGGATCGCCGCCAGCTTGTTGTCGGCCCTGAGCTTGGCCATCGCATTGGCCAGGTGGTAGTTCACGGTCCGCTCGGAACACACCATCTGGTCCGCGCTCTCCCGGGCCGTCAGCCCGTTGAATGCCAGCATCAGGCATTGTCGCTCGCGCGGGCTCAATGATGAGTGTGCCTGCGCAATACAGCGCTTGACCACCGGCCAGACGTTCAGGGTGGACCACACCAGCAGGGCGGCATCGGAACGGTCCGCGATTTCCCGCGGACTGAACATGAAGCACTCGAAGGCGCGGTTGGCCGGCAAGGGAAACTCCACCCGCACCATGGTCTGGAATCCGTGCGCCAGGGCGAGCATGCGCCACCGAGACGTTCCGGGCGGCCCACTGCGGGCGATGTGCTGCCAGACGACCAGGGGCGCGTCGGACTCCCGCCAGGGCGCGCCGAACTCCTTGCTCTCGGCCAGGGCGCACACCAGATCGCTCACCGCGGGGGGATGCATGCACAAAGCCTGACGGTCGTTGTCCCCCCCGAAGCAATCGGGCCCCAGGACCGCGATCGCTTCGACCGCAAATTCGCTCAGGGCCGCCATCCAGTCTCCCAGGATGCCGTCCAGACGCACATGGCCAACGTTAGCAGGAGCACTCATCTTTCATGTTCGCAAACAGATCGAATTAGCACCATATCATTACAAATCCCCCTGCCTGCCCAAAACCCCTGGCCGGGCAATCCCACCCTCCGAGATCCCATGTCCCCTGCTCCGCGGAATCGCCCCTCTGGACGATGGCGCCTGTTGGCCCCCGACAAGGTGCCTCAGACCCTGGTCGAACCCATCCTTCATCCATCCCGGTGGCGCATCCGGGCCCTCGGGCTGTCCTGCGCTTTCGGGCACCCGCTGTTCTATGCGATCTGGACCAGCTGGGTTCCACAACCCTACGAGCGGCTGTGGCAGCGCCTGGGGGTGAGCCTGCTGGGGCTGATGCTGCTGACCGTACCCAGCCTGCACGCCCAACCGCCCAGCCGTGGAGCCACCCTCTTCATCAGCCTGCTGTTCTGGCTGACCCTCCCGGTGTTCTTCACCTGGATGTACCTGTGCAATGAGCGCAATGCCAGCTGGTTCGCGTCGATGGCGATCATGTTCCTGATCTACTACCACCTGACCGACTGGCGCATCGCGACCCTCGGCCTGGTCACGGGCATCGTCGCGGGTGCCGGGCTGTTCGAGCTTGCGGGGCCGGCCGTGGCGCCCACGCCCCTGGAGGAGATCATCACCCACAGCGTGGTGTTCGGCTTTGCCTGGTACATGGGCCTGATCCTGGGGATTTCCTCGTCCAACCTGCGCCGTGAGCAGCTGAAGCAGGCCCTGGGCACCATGGGCATCCTGGCGCACGAGCTGCGCACGCCGCTGTCGACCCTGACGCTGGTCGGCGCGGCCTTGCGCGATCAAGCGCGCCAGGTGCCCCCGCAGCAGGCACATCCGCTGGAACGGCTCACAGACCGGTTGCACAGCACGGTGCGCCTGATGAACCGCCACATCGACACGCAGATCATCAACGCGCGGCTGATGCAGCTGCCTCTGGGAAACGACACGGTGGATGCGGCGCAGGTCGTGCTGGAATCCGTGCAGTCGTTTCCCTATCGCAGCGTGCAGGAACGCGACTGCGTGGAGGTGGTGGTGGTCCGCAACTTCCATTTCCAGGGTTCGCAGGCCCTGTTCGCGCAGGTCGTGAACAACCTGGTGAAGAACGCCCTGCGGTCTCTGGCCGCCCAGCCCGAGCCGCCCCGGACGGGCGATCTGCGCCTGGAAATCGACCAGGCGCCGGGCCGTGCGCGCAAGGGTCTCGTCCTCGTACAGGATCGCGGACAAGGCATGAGCGCCCAATTGCAGCGCCGACTGTTCACGCCGTTCGTCTCGACCAGCCAGGACACCGCGCACGGACTGGGCCTGGCGTTCTGCCAGCGCGTGATCCAGGCATCGCGAGGCAGCATCCGGGTGCGATCCGCACCCGGCCGCGGCGCCTGCTTCATCATCGAACTCCCTCTCCTATGAGCCTCCCCCTGTTCCACAGGCCCGGCAGCGTGGTCTTTCTCGATGACGATGCCGACTACCTGGACATCCTGGGCATGGTCATGCCCAGTCAATGGCATGTACGCATGTTCCTTCGGCCCGCACGATGCATCCATTTCCTGCATCTGGAGATCCGAGCCTGGGAACAGGACCTGGCCGAGCAGCAAGCGATGGTCGATCGGTGGCGCCAGGGCAAGCCGCTGGTGCCCCAGATCCTCGACTACTGGGCACGGACGCCCCACCGCCATGGGCTCACCCATGCCTGTGTCGTCGATTTCTCCATGCCGGGCATGGACGGATTGCAGGTGCTGAGCGAGCTGATCGACTGGCCCGGCGCACGCATCCTCCTGACAGGCCAAGCGGACGAGCGGGTCGCGGTCGGCGCCTTCAACCGGGGACTGATCGACCGGTACATCCCGAAACAGGCCACCGATGTGGCGGGGCAATTGAGTGACGCGGTGGCCGCCTTGCACGCCCGGCCCTACCAGCGCATCGACCCGATCTGGCGGGCCACGCTCAGGCCCGAGCAGCTCGAGCTGCTGGGGATGCCTCCGGTGCAATCCGCATTGCGGGAGTTCGCCAGCAGGCGGTGGAGAGAGTACGTGATCATCGGCCAGCCTTTCGGGGTGCTGGGCGTGAGCGCGTACGGCCAGGTGAGCTGGCTCCAGCTGGAAACACGCCAGGGACTGACCGCCATGACGGAAGTGGCTGAACTCCATGGCGTGGCCACCCCGGGCTTGCGCGACATCCGCGAGGGCCGGCAGCTGGCCCTGATCGAGCTGCATCAGACGCTGTCCCTGCATGATGGCGACACCTTGCAGCCTGCATGGATCCTGGCGGACACAGGGCCGCTGCTGGCCGCCCTGTACGAGCTGCCAGCAGCGGCCATGCCCGCCCCCGTGCAGGGGCAACAGGAATGGCTTTCAAGGCAACCGGCGCGCGGCATCTGCGACTGACCGGGCGCCGGCCGGCGCGAGGGGGCGCTGGCGGCGCGCGATCGGCCAGTCCCAGGGCCGGACCTGCGGGGCGATGTCCGCCGCGACCGCCTCCAGGTGACTGAGCTCGGCGTCGGTGAGGGCGGCATGCAGGGTCAATCGCACCATGGAGCGGTTGCGGGCCGTCGCAGGCGCGGCAAAGACCGCGCCGAAGATGCCGCGCGACTCGAGCGCATCGCGCAGGGCGAGTGTGCTGACCTCGGGGCCCGCCTCCAGTGCCACGATCTGCTCGGACCCATGGGCGATGGGATACCCCAGGTCCGCCAGGCTCGCGCGCACGCGTGCGGTATGACGCTTCAATTGCGCGCGCGCGCCGTCACTCTCCCGCAGCACCTCCAGCGTCGCGGCCAGGCCGGCCACTTCGTGCGGCAGCAGGCTGGAGCTGAAGATGGTGGGAAAGCTCCGGGACATGAGGTAGTAACGCAGTTCGTTGGGCATCGTGAAGAATCCCGCGCGGCCTGCGAAAGCCTTGGCCAGGCTGGCCGTGATGAAATGCACGCGGTCGGACAGACCCCAGTGCGCGCACAACCCGCTGCCGCCCGGACCGTGGGTGCCCAGGGAGTGGGACTCGTCCACCAGGATCATGCTGCCGCTCGCATGCGCCACGTCCACCATGTCGGGCAGGGGACACAGGGCGCCGGTGGTGCTGTACACCGAATCCACGACCACCAGGCCAGGGCCGTGTCGCTCGATCATGCGCGCCAGATGGCCGGGGTCGTTGTGGCGAAAAGCCTGTGCCACCGCGCCCGCCGCGCGGATACCCTCCCACAGGGACATGTGGGCGAGGCTGTCGATGTACACGGGCGTCTGCGGATCGGCGATGACCTGCAACAGCCCCAGATTGGCCGCATAACCCGACTGGCACAGGAGCGCCCCCTCGGCGCCCACCCAATCGGCGAGCGCCTGCTCGAACTGGTGCGTCGGCGAGCCCGCGAGTTGGAACACGCTCGATTGCACGACCACCTCCTCGTTGTGACGCAGACTGTCGATCTGCGCCTGCACGATGCGCGGGTGGCCCGTGACCGAGAGGTAGTCGTTGCCGTCCAGGCGTACGGCGTTGGATCCGGGCACGAGCCCCTTGGTGAGGGGCTTGCCACCCCATTCATCGTGCCAGCGGGCGTGGAAATCGCGGGCAATGCGCTGGCGCAGGTGCGGGGTCAAGCCGGGCCCCCGCAACGAGCGGCATGGCGCCGGGCTCTTGACTACAGGCAAGCGGGGTGCATCGCTTGTAGGAGACTGGCGCGCCTCGGCAGCGACGGGTTCGACAATCCGGATAGGTGAAAGAGCGGTCATGGTGGACTCCCTGTTGAACACCATCCAATTGAAGAGCCTGTCACCCCCTCGTCACAAAGAAACCCCTGTCAGCTCTGACAGGAGTGCGCAAAAAAATTTGGCGGAAATCGGTTTTTTCAGGCGTTGCAGGTGGCCCCGCAACGCCATCGTGCTAGGCCGCATGCGGCCGCGCAACCAGAGGACCGTCAGGTCACTGGAGCTTGCCGTGGCACTGCTTGTACTTCTTGCCGCTGCCGCAGGGGCAGGGATCATTGCGGCCCGCCCGGGGCACGCCCGCAGCGGATCGGGCCGTTGCGGCATCGACCGAGGTCTCGGGCTCGCCGGTTTCGGTGGGCGCGGTGTAGGTGACGTTGGCGATGCGCTCGGCGCGCCCCTCAATGTCCTCGGCGGCCTGATCGAGCTGCGCGCGTGATTCGACGCGCACGGTCATGAGCGTGCGCGTCACTTCGTTCTTCACCGAATCGAGCAACTGACCGAACAGCTCGAAGGCTTCGCGCTTGTATTCCTGCTTGGGCTGCTTTTGCGCGTAGCCACGCAGGTGGATGCCCTGGCGCAGGTAATCGAGCGCCGAAAGGTGCTCGCGCCAATGGGTGTCGATGCTTTGCAGCAGCACCATGCGCTCGAACTGGGTGAAATTGGCTTCGCCGATTTCCTGCACCTTGCGCTGGAAGGCGGCGTGGGCGGCCACCACCACTTCCTCGACGATGTCCTCGTCGGTGACGCTGTCGGCAACTTCCACCTTCTTGCGCAGCGGAACCTCCAGGCCCCACTCGTCAGCCAGTGCCTTTTCCAGGCCCGGCAGGTCCCACTGCTCCTCGACGGACTCGACGGGGACGTGCTGGCGCACCAGGTCGGTGAAGCAGCCTTCGCGCAGGCTCTCGATCTGGGCCGACAGGTCAGCGGCGTCCAGGATGTCGTTGCGCTGCTGGTAAACGACCTTGCGCTGGTCGTTGGCGACGTCGTCGTACTCCAGCAGCTGCTTGCGCATGTCGAAGTTGCGGGCCTCGACCTTGCGCTGGGCGCTCTCGATGCTGCGGGTGACGATGCCCGCCTCGATGGCCTCGCCCTCGGGCATCTTCAGGCGCTCCATGATGGCCTTGACCCGCTCGCCCGCGAAGATCCGCATGAGGGGATCGTCCAGGCTCAGATAGAAGCGCGAGGAGCCCGGGTCGCCCTGGCGGCCGGAGCGACCACGCAGCTGGTTGTCGATGCGGCGCGACTCATGGCGCTCGGTGGCGATGATGCGCAGGCCGCCCTGGGCGACGACGTGCGCATGGTCCTGGTCCCACTGCGCGCGCAGCTGCGCGATGCGCGATGCCTTGGCCGCGTCGTCCAGGGCCGGATCGGACTCGACGGCGGCGATCGCCTTCTCCACGTTGCCGCCCAGAACGATGTCGGTGCCGCGTCCCGCCATGTTGGTGGCGATGGTGATCATCTTGGGCCGGCCGGCCTGGGCCACGATGTCGGCCTCACGGGCGTGCTGCTTGGCGTTCAGGACCTGGTGGGGCAGGCCCGCCTGCACCAGCAGCTGCGCGATGATCTCGGAGTTCTCGATCGACGTCGTGCCCACGAGCACGGGTTGTCCCCGCTCATGGCAATCGCGGATGTCCTGGATGGCGGCGTCGTACTTTTCCTTCGTGGTCTTGTAGACGCGATCGAGCTGGTCGTCGCGGCGGCTGGGTCGGTTGGGGGGCACGACCACGGTCTCCAGGCCGTAGATCTCCTGGAACTCGTAGGCCTCGGTGTCGGCCGTGCCCGTCATGCCGGCGAGCTTGCCGTACAGGCGGAAGTAGTTCTGGAAGGTGATCGAGGCCATCGTCTGGTTCTCGGGCTGGATCGGCACGCCCTCCTTGGCCTCGACCGCCTGGTGCAGGCCATCGCTCCAGCGCCGGCCCGCCATCAGGCGGCCGGTGAACTCGTCGACGATCACCACCTCGGGGGTGCCCGATTCACCCGCCTGCACCACGTAATGCTGGTCGCGGAAGTACAGGTGGTTGGCCCGCAACGCCGCGTACAGGTGGTGCATCAGCGAGATGTTGGCAGGGTCGTACAGCGAAGCGCCTTCGGCGATCAGGCCCAGGCCGAACAGCAGGCTCTCGGCAGTCTCGTGGCCCTGCTCGGTGAGAAACACCTGGCGGCTTTTCTCGTCGACGGTGAAATCGCCGGGCTTGGTGACGCCCTCGCCCGTGCGCGGGTCGGCCTCGCCCTCCTGGCGCGTGAGCCGGGGCACGATGCGGTTCATCGCGACATACAGGTCGGTCTGGTCTTCGGCCTGGCCGCTGATGATCAGGGGCGTGCGGGCCTCGTCGATCAGGATGGAGTCGACCTCGTCGACGATGGCGTAGGCCAGGCCCCGCTGCACGCGGTCGGCCACCTCGTAGACCATGTTGTCACGCAGGTAGTCGAAGCCGAATTCGTTGTTGGTGCCGTAGGTGATGTCGCAGCGATAGGCTGCCTGCTTCTGCTCGCGGGGCATCTGGGGCAGGTTCACACCCACCGTCATGCCCAGGAAGTTGTAGAGGCGACCCATCCACTGGGCGTCGCGGTTGGCCAGGTAGTCGTTGACGGTGACGACATGCACGCCCTTGCCGGCCAGCGCGTTGAGGTACACGGGCAGCGTCGCGGTGAGGGTCTTGCCCTCGCCGGTGCGCATCTCGGCGACCTTGCCGAAATGCAGGGCCATGCCGCCGAGCATCTGCACGTCGAAGTGGCGCATCTTCATGACGCGCTTGGAGCCCTCGCGCACCACGGCAAAGGCCTCGGGCAGCAGGGCGTCGAGCGTCTCCCCGCCCGCCACGCGGTCACGGAACTCCTGGGTCTTGGCGCGCAGGGCCTCGTCGCTCAGGGCCTCGAGTTGCGGCTCGAGGGCGTTGATGCGGTCCACGGTCTTGCGGTACTGCTTGAGCAAGCGGTCGTTGCGCGAACCGAAGATCTGGGTGAGGAAGTTCTTGGCCATGGACTGGGGCGCCCCCCTGTCCGCCCCCCAGGGCGGTCCGGTGGCGCCATCCTTTACGAGTTGTGCAGGAAGGCGAGGCTGCCAGACCCGTGGGTCCGGCAGTCAAACCGCGCATTTTACCCACCGGGCGGGCAGGGGATGCGCCCTGCGCAAGGCTTGCCGGATAATCCCCTCGCCGCCTCGGCGCCCTCCGCATGTCCACCCCCGCCCCCCGCCGCCTGCACCCGGTGACGCTGCAGCAAGCCGCCCAGGAGTCCCCGACCCTGGCGGCGATGGCCAGCCTGGCCCGGGAATCCGCACAGCGGCTCGAGGCGGTGCATCCGCTCATTCCCCCGGCCCTGCGGGCAGCCGTGAAGGCCGGGCCGATCGAGGGCGCCGAATGGTGCCTGCTGGTCAAGGGCAATGCGGCCGCCGCCAAGCTGCGTCAGCTCCTGCCCCTGCTGGCGGGGCGCCTGCGCGAACAGGGCTGGGCGGTGGAGACGATCCGACTGAAGGTGCACACCTGAGGCCCGGGCCTGCCAGACAGGCGCGTACCGACGTCCCCCTTACTGGGCCACCCAGCCGCCGTCCATGTTCCAGGCCACGCCGCGCACGTTGATGGCGGCCTCCGAGCACAGGAACACGGCCAGCGCCCCCAGCTGCGCGGGGGTGGTGAACTGCAGGGAGGGTTGCTTGTCCCCCAGGAGCGCCGCGGCGGCCTGATCGGCCGGGATGCCCTGAGCCTGGGCGCGGTCGTCGATCTGCTTTTGCACCAGGGGCGTGAGCACCCAGCCCGGGCAGATGGCGTTGACGGTGACGCCGGTGGTGGCCGTCTCGAGGGCCGCGGCCTTGGTCAGACCCACCAGGCCATGCTTGGAGGCAACATAGGCCGACTTCTGGGCGGACGCCACCAGGCCGTGGGTGGAGGCGACGTTCAGGATGCGGCCCCAGTTCCGCTGGCGCATGCCGGGGATCGCCAGGCGCATGGTGTGGAAGGCACTGGACAGGTTGATGGCCAGGATGGCGTCCCACTTGTCCACCGGGAAGGCCTCGACCGGCGCGACGTGCTGGATGCCGGCATTGTTCACGAGGATGTCGACACCCCCGAATTCACGTTCGGCGGCGCGCATCATGTCCTCGATCTCGGCTGGCCTGGACATGTCGGCGCCGTGGTGGCTGGCCTTCACGCCCAGGGCTCGGATGCGGTCCAGCGCGCCCTGCGCGTCGCCAAAGCCATTGAGCACCAGGTTCGCGCCCTCCCGGGCCAGGGCTTCGGCAATGCCCAGGCCGATGCCGCTGGTCGAGCCGGTAACGAGGGCGGTCTTGCCTTGGATCATGGGTTCTCTCCGGGTGATTGGGCGAAAAATTATAGGAACCGGGCCAGGCCGCCGGCGGGCGCCGTTTCAGAGGTAGATCTTCTGCAGCAGCGCCATCAGGGTCTTGCGCTCCCCTTCGCTGAGCCGGCTGGCCACGGACTCTTCAAGTTCCGCAGCGGTGCACTCGGCCTGCGCCATGAGCGTCGCGCCGGGATCGGTCAGGTGCAGGCCCTGGGCGCGGCCGTCGTTCGGATGGGGGCGGCGCATCACCAGGCCGCGCTTCTCGAACCGGTTGATCATGCCCACCAGGTTCGGCGGCAAGACGCCCAGCGCACCACACAACTGGCGGGAGGTGATACCCGGGTTGTGGTGGATCAGGGACAAGGCCGAGAAATCGACCGGCCGCAGTTCATAGACCGCCATGCGCTCCAGGAACACATTGATCACGGCCAGGGCAGCCCGCCGGGCGTTGTAGCCGATCAGGCTCTCGAGGTAGCGGCTGTCCACCTTCTCGACGGCTGTGGGAGCGGCCGAGGCCTCGCGGCGCCCCGCAGCCCGGCGCGCGCCCGTCGTCGGCGTCGTGAGCGACGACATCAGGCAGCCTCCCGCACACCGGATTCGGCGCAGCGCGCCTCGATGATCTGCAGGCGCATGTCGAATTCCGGCAGCACATGCCGGCGCAGGGCCTGCTGCGGCACCTGCCAGCGCGGCGCCTGCGCGCCACGCGCGGCACCGATGCGGGCCCAGGCCCAATCGAGCAGCACCAGGGCTACGGCGCGCAGGTAGTCGTCGGCCACCTCGTAGGCCAGCGTGGCATCCCCCGCGGCAGCCCCAGCCAGCGTGACGGTGAGGGCATTCAGCCGCTCGATGCGGTGGTGACCCGGATGGTCCGCAGGCAGTTGCGCCGCCAGGCTGGCCAACAAGGCCGCCAGGCCCTGGCCGCCGTCGGCCAGCACCTTGCGCACCAGCAGGTCGATGGCCTGGATCTCGTTGGTGCCCTCGTAGATCATGGCCACGCGCGAGTCGCGCACGATCTGCTCGATGCCCCATTCGCTCACATAGCCGTGGCCACCCAGGACCTGCAGGCAGGCGCTGCCGCCGGCAAAGGCCTGTTCCGTCCACGCCGACTTCAGGACCGGCGTGACCAGGCTGCACCAGCGCTGTGCGCTGGCGGCGGCCGCGGGATCGGTGGCGGCGAGGTGCTTGGCCCGATCCAGCTCCAGGGCGGTGCGATAGGCCAGCACGCGGCCCCCGTCGATCCAGGCGCGCTGCGTGTCGAGGATGCGGCGCACGGCCGGGTGGTCGGCGATGAAGTCCGCTTCGGCCACCGACTTGCCGCGGCCCGGCGCGCGCATCTGGCGCCGCTCGAGGGAGTAGGCCTGCGCCCTCTGCCAGGCCGCCTCGAGCAGGCCGATTCCCTGCAGGCCTACATGCAGGCGGGCCGCGTTCATCATCACGAACATCGCGCCCAGGCCGCGCCCGGGTTCACCCACGATCCAGCAGGTGGCGTCGTCAAAGCGCATCACGCAGGTGGGGCTGCCATGCAGGCCCATCTTCTCCTCGATGCGGTCGCAGTGCACCGCGCTGCGCGAACCATCGGGCATGAACTTGGGCACCAGGAACAGCGACAGGCCCTTGGGACCGGGCGGCGCGTCGGGCAGGCGCGCCAGCACCAGGTGCACGATGTTGTCGGACAGGTCGTGCTCGCCGCCCGAGATGAAGATCTTGGTACCCGAGAGCCGGTAGGTGCCGTCGGCCTGCGGGACGGCGCGCGTGCGCGCCAGGCCCAGGTCGCTGCCCGCATGCGGCTCGGTCAGGCACATGGTGGCCAGCCACTCGCCGGTCGCCACCTTCTGCAGGTAGCGCGCCTTCAGGTCGTCGCTGGCGTGGTGCTTGATGCACTCGTAGGCCCCATGCAGCAGGCCGGGCGCCATGGTCCAGCCATGGTTGGCGGCGCTGAGCATCTCGTAGAGGACGGCCTCGAGCATCGCCGGCAGACCCTGGCCGCCGTCCTCGGGCGCGCTGGACAAGGCCGGCCAGCCCGCCCGCCAGAACGCCTGATAGGCCTCACGGAAACCGGGCGGCGTGACGACTCGACCCTGCTCGTAGCGGCAGCCGATGCGGTCGCCGACGGCCTGCAAGGGCGCCACCACCTCGCCGACGAACTTGCCCGCCTCGTCCAGGACCTGCGTCATGAGGTCGCAGTCGACTTCCGCAAAAGCGGGCAGGGCAGCGAGTTCGCGGTCGGCCTGCAGCACGTCGAAGGCGATGAACCGGCTGTCTTCCAGGGGCGGCTGGTAATTCATGGCGTGTGTCGGGCGGACGCGAAACGGACAGGTGAGAGAGACGGACGGGTCAGGTGGCCTTGCGGGCGGCGCCCAGGTAGGTGTCGATCACGCGCGGGTCTTTGGCGAGTTCGGCGGCAGGGCCATGCAGGCCCAGTTCGCCCATCTCCAGGACGTACCCGTAGTCGGCCACTTCGAGGGCGGCACGCGCGTTCTGCTCGACCAGCAGGATGGTGACGCCGGTCTGCGACAGACGCTCGATCGTCCTGAAGATGTCCCGCACCACCAGCGGCGCCAGGCCCAGGCTGGGCTCGTCGAGCATCAGCAGCTTCGGCTGCGACATCAGGGCGCGGCCCACCGCCAGCATCTGGCGCTCGCCGCCCGAGAGCGTGCCGGCTTCCTGCGCGCGGCGCTCCTTCAGGCGCGGGAAGAGGTCAAAGACCACCTGCATCTGATCGCGCCAGCTGCGGTTGCCGCGACGCAGCTGCCGAAAACCCCCGAGCACCAGGTTGTCCTCCACGCTCATGGATCCGAACAGCTCGCGGCGCTCGGGCACCAGCGCGATGCCCAGCATCACGCGCTCCTCCAGCGAGAGGGTGGCGATGTCCTGGCCCTGGTAGTGCACCTGTCCGCGCGTGGGCAGCACGCCCATGAGGGCATTGAGCAGCGTGGACTTGCCCGCGCCGTTGGGGCCGATGACGGTGACAACGCCACCCTCGGCGGCCTGCAGGTCGATGCCGTGCAGGACTTCCGCCTTGCCGTAACCGGCCTTCAGGCCCTGGACCTGCAGCAGGGGCGTCGTGGAATTCGAAACGGAGTTCATGGTGCGGATCTCAGTGTTCGGTGCCGAGGTAGGCGGCGCGCACGGCGGGGCTTTGCTGGACTTCGGCGGGCGTGCCCTCCATCAGGTGCGTGCCGAACTCCATCACCACCAGGCGGTCGCAGACGTCCATCACCAGGTCCATGTCGTGTTCCACCAGCAGGATGCTCATGCCCTCCTCGCGAAGCTGGCGCAGGACGGCGGCCAGGGCCTGCTTCTCCTTGTGGCGCAGGCCGGCGGCCGGTTCGTCCAGGAGCAGCAGGGCCGGGTCGCTGCACAGGGCGCGCGCGATCTCCAGCAGGCGCTGCGGGCCCATGGCCAGGTTGCCGGCCAGTTCATGCATCGAGTCCTTCATGCCCACGCGTTCGAGCTGGATGGCGGCCTCGCGCAGCAGGCGCTGCTCCTCGCCGCGCTCCAGCCGCAGCATGGCGGCCACGCCGCCCTGGTGACCGCGCAGGTGCGCGCCCAAAGCCACGTTCTCGAGCACGGTCATGTCGGGGATCATCTTCACGTGCTGGAAGGTGCGCGAGATGCCGCGGGTGGCAATCTCCCGCGAGGACAGGCCGGAGAGGGTCTCGCCGCGGAACTTCACCTGGCCGGAAGTGAGATCGAGCAGGCCCGTGATCAGGTTGAAGGTGGTGGACTTGCCCGCGCCATTGGGTCCGATCAGGCCCATGATCTGGCCGGCGTGCACCTGGAAGCTGATGTCGTTGACCGCCACCAGCCCGCCGAATTCCTTGCGCACCGCCTCGACCTGCAGCACGCATTCGCCACGCGCGGGCTTGGCGCGTTCCGGCAGGGGCTCAGCCCCGGACCAGTCGGTGGCGGTACGGCGCTTGCGGGGCCAACGCTGGTCGACGAAGGACCACAGACCGTCCGGCATGAACTTGAGCACCAGCACCAGGATGATGCCGAAGACGATGGTCTCGTAGCTGCCACTGGTGCCGATCAACTTGGGTAGCAGCACCTGCAGCTGGTCTTCGAGCAGCTTGGTCAGAAGCGCACCGCCAATGGCACCCCAGATGTGGGCTGCGCCGCCGAGCACCGCCATGAACAGGTACTCGATGCCCATTTTCAGGCCGAAGGGCGAAGGGTTCACCGTGCGCTGGAAGTGCGCGAACAGCCAGCCCGACACGCAGGCAAAGAGCGCGGCGACCACGAAGATACCGATCTTGTAGCGAAGCGTGTTCACGCCCATGGCCTCCGCCATCTGCGCGCCGGTGCGCAGCGAGCGGATGGCGCGGCCCGTGCGCGAATCCAGCAGATTGAGCAGGCCGAAGGCCCCGAGCAGCACCATCACCCAGCACAGGATGAAGAAGGGACGCCCGCCACTGAGGTTCAGGTCGCCGATCGTGAGCGGGGGCACGCCCAGGAGGCCGTCGTACTTGCCCAGGGCATCCAGGTTGCCCAGGAGGTAGTACAGCGACAGGCCCCAGGCAATGGTCGCCAGGGGCAGGTAGTGGCCCGACATGCGCAGCGTGATCCAGCCCAGGACCAGCGCGCTCAGGCCGGTCAGGGCCAGGCCCACGAACACCGTGAGCCAGGGCGAGAAACCGGCCTGCAAGGACAGGTAGGCCGAGGTGTAGGCGCCGATGCCCACGAAGGCGGCCTGGCCGAAGGAGGTGAGTCCGCCCACGCCGGTCAGGAGCACCAGGCCCATGACGACCAGGCTGTACAGGCCGATGTAATTGAGCTGCGTGATCCAGAAATCGGGCAGCGGCAGGAAGGCGATGACCGGCAGGACCGCCAGCAGCGCGAAACAGGTCTTGAGCGAGGTTTGCATGTCAGTGCTCCTCGCTGTGGCCGCCGGCGAGGGATCGCCACAGAAGGACCGGCAGGATCAGCGTGAAGACGATCACTTCCTTGAAGGCGCTGGCCCAGAAGGAACCGAAGGACTCGACCAGGCCCACGAAAATCGCGCCCACGGCCGCCACCGGGTAGCTACCCAGGCCGCCGATCACCGCCGCGACGAAGCCCTTGAGGCCGATCAGGAAGCCGGAGTCATAGAAGATGGTGGTGGTCGGTCCGATCAGGAGGCCCGAGAGCGCTCCGATCAGGGCCGCCATCGCGAGCGTGAGCTGGCCCGCCGCATGCGAGGAGATCCCCATCAGGCGCGCACCCAGGCGGTTGATCGCGGTGGCGCGCAACGCCTTGCCATAGAGCGTGCGCTCGAAGAACAGCCACAGCAGCGCCATCAGGGCCAGCGTGGACAGCACGATGATGATGGCCTGCCCGCCCACGGTGACCGGGCCCCACTGGAAGCGTGTCTCCCAGAACGCCGGGTTGCGAAAGCCCTCGGCGCCGAAGAACAACAGGGCCAGGCCCGTCATGGCGAAGTGCACGCCAATGGAGACGATCAGCAGCACCAGGGACGTGGCATCGGCCAGGGACTGGTAGGCCACGCGGTACACCAGCGGGCCGAAGGCGGTGACCAGGCAGACGGACAGCAGGGCCTGCACCGCCAGCGGAAACCTCTGGGGGGCGGCCCACCAGGTCAGCGCGGCGATGGCCACCGGAAGGGCCAGGGTGCGCAGGATGGCGATGGCAACGGCGCCCAGCTGGCCATGGCGCTTCCAGGCGGCATGCGCGTCCATCAGGGCCGCGACGCCCGCCAGGCACATCAGGAGCCAGACCGTGCCGGGCACCTGGCCCGCATTGAGCATGGCCAGCGTGAGCGCGCCATAGGCCACGAATTCGCCTTGCGGCACGAAGATGATGCGGGTCACCGCAAACACCAGCACCGTGGCCAGGCCCAGGAGGGCATAGACGGCGCCGTTGGTGACGCCATCCAGCGTGAGGATGCCGGCGATCGAGAAATCCATGTGAAGGTCCAGGTCAGCGCGAAAATTTCAGGGCGGTTGAGAGAGCCGCCGCCCACCGGGGTCCGGCAGCGGCTCCCTCCACAGCCCGTGTCCCCAGTGCGGACCGGGGAAACGGACGGGGCGTCGATTACTCGACTTTCCAGTCGCCGTTGACGACCTTGACGATCACGCCGGTCTCGTTGGTGTAGCCCCAGTGGTCGTCCTTGGTCCAGTTCATCACGCCATGCGCGAAGACGGTGCGGCCCATGGTCTCGAAGGCCTCGCGCAGTGCGGCGCGGAACTCCTTGGTGCCGGGCTTGGCCTTCTTCAGGGCGATCGGCACGGCCTTCTGCAGGGCGATCAGCGCGTCGTACGAATGGCCCGCAAACTGGTTGCGGCTGCCCGCGCCGTTGGCCTTCTCGTACTGGGTCACGAAATCGACCGCGGCCTTCTTGGAGGGGTGGCTGTCAGGCAGCTGCTCGGGTGCGATCACCGGGCCAGAGACCACGAAGGCACCTTCGACGTCCTTGCCGCCCACGCGCATCAGGTCACGGGTGGCCGCGGCGTGCGTCTGGTAGATCTTGCCCTTGAAGCCGCGCTCCACGATGGCCTTGTGGGGCATGGCGGCGCCGCTGCCGGAGGCGACGATCAGCATGGCGTCGGGGTTGGCCGAGACCAGCTTGAGGGCCTGCGCGGTGACGCTGGTGTCGGTGCGGGCAAAGCGCTCGGCGGCGATCACCTTGATGCCGGCCTTTTCGGCCAGGGGCGTGAAGTCCTTGATCCAGCCTTCGCCGTAGGCGTCGGTGTAGCCCAGGAAGCCGACGGTCTTGACGCCCTGCTTGGTCATGTGGGCCACGACGGCGTGCGACATCACGCTGTTGGACTGCGGCAGGCGGAAGGTCCAGGTGTCCTTGCCGGGAGGCAGCTGCGCGGGCGAGGCCGCCAGCTGGGGGGTCTGGGTCTCCAGGGCCACATCGGCCACGGCAATGGCGCCCGGGGTGGCGGCCGAGCCGATGATCAGGTCGGCCTTGTCGTCGGTGACGAAGCGGCGTGCGTTCTTCACGGCGTTGGTCGGGTCGGTGGCATCGTCCAGGATCACCAGCTTGATCTTCTCGCCGGCGATGGTCGCGGGCCAGAGCTTGAACTGGTTGTTCATGGGAATGCCCAGGCCGGACGCGGGCCCGGTCAGGGGCAGGGTCACGCCGATGGTGATGTCGGCCAGGGCGGCGCCTGCAATGAGCAGGGAGCCGATGGCGACCGAGATTTTCTTGAGTTTCATGGACTGTCTCCTCGTGGTGAAAAAAGTTGCGGGACGGAAAAAACTTCGGGGCGGGCCTAGCTGCACTTGGCCTTGATATCGGCCGGCACAGGAATGGCCTTGATGCGATCGGGCTCGCCCGGCGGGTGGACCACGAAGGCCCGGGTCTCGCGGCCCTCGCACAGCACGGTGTCACCGCGCTGGATCACATGCTTCTGGATGAACACCTTGTCGCGCCACTCCTCGACGCTGGTGTGCACCTGCAGCGTCTCGCCGTAGGTGGCGGTACGCATGAACTTGGTGTGGATCTCCAGCAGGGGCGTGCCGACGATGCCGGTCGTCTTGACCAGCTCGCGCCAGGGAGGGATGCCGCATGCCATGAAGAAATGCAGGGACGAAGCGTCCATCCACTTGTTGAAATTGGGAAAGAAGACGATGCCGGCGGGATCACAGTCGCCGAACATCACCTTCACTTCGTAGATCGTGCTTTTGGACATGTCAGTGCAGGCGTTCAGGCGGCTTCGGGGTTTTCGATCAGCAGGGCGATACCCTGCCCCCCGCCCACACAGGCCGAGGAGATGCCGTAGCGGACCTTGGCGCGCTTCATCTCCCGCGCCAGGGTGACGGTCAGGCGCACGCCGGTGGCAGCGAGGGGGTGGCCCAGGGCGATGGCGCCGCCGTTGACGTTCAGGCGCGAGATATCGAGGCCCAGCTCGCGGGCCACGGCCAGGGTCTGCGCGCCCTGGGCCTCGTTGATCTCCAGGCGGCCGATCTGGTCCAGCGTCAGGCCGGTGCGTTCCAGCAGCAGGCGGATCGCGGGCGCGGGGCCGATGCCCATGATCTCGGGCGGCACGCCGACCGCCGCCGCGGCGACGACGCGTCCCAGAGGCTGGCGGCCCGCGCGCTGCGACCAGGCGCGGGCGTAATCGCCCGAAGCGACCACGGAGGCGGCGGCGGCATCGACCAGCGCGGAGCTGTTGCCGCCGGTCTGCACGCCGCCTTCGTACACGGGCTTGAGCTTGGCCAGTACCTCGACGGGGGACGGGCGGGCATGCGTGTCGGCCGTGACTTCGGTGGTCTTGCCTTGCAGCCGGATGCCGCGCGGGTGGTAGCCTTCCAGCTCGAATTTCTCGGTGACCACCGGCACGATCTCGCCCGCGTGGAAGCCCGATTGCTGCGCCGCCACCGCCTTGGCGAAGGAATCGGACGCGAACTGGTCGACCTCCTCGCGGGTGATGCCGTACTTGCGCGCCAGGTTCTCGGCGGTCTGGATCATGTTGATGCCAGGGGCCGGATCCTTGAGCGCCTCCCACATGAAGTCCTTGAAGCCTACCGGCGCACCGAGCTTGAAGCCCGTGCGGTGGTCGAAGGCCGCGATCGGGTTGCGGGTCATGCTCTCGGTGCCGACCACGAGCGCGGCGTCGCAGGCGCCCGATTGAATGTGATCCCCCGCCTGGCGGAACAACTCGAACCCGGTGCCGCAGATGCGCTGCACCATGATGGCGGGCACCTGCACCGGTACGCCGGCGTACAGGCCGATATGGCGCGGCAGGCAGAACTGGTCGAAGTCGCCGGGCGCCATGTTGCCCGCGACCACGGAGCCGATGTCGGCGCCGGCCACGCCGGTGCGCGCGAGCGCGGCGCGGGCGGCCTTGATGCCCATGTCGGTGGGTGACACATGGCCCAGGGCGCCGCAGTAATCGACCATGGGCGTGCGTACGCCATCGAGCATCCACACGTCGGCGAAGGCCGAGAAAAATCCACGCGTTGTCATATCAGGAGTGTGCTTTCAAGGCTTCAGGCCGCCGGCTGGATGATGCCGGGCAGGGTGCCGGCGTGCAGGGCGTCGACGATGGCGGCGCGATGCGTCAGCACCGCACGCTGGTTGATCGATCCCTTGTCGGTGACTTCGCCCAGGTCGATGGTGGGCGGCTCGGACAGCAGGCACAGGCGGGCGATGCGGTTGGCACTGCCGGTAGCGCCGCGCGCCAACTCGTCAACCACCTTCTGGAAGTGAGCCCGCACCGGAGCGCTGGCGAGCACGTCGGCCAGCGAGGCGGAGGCCTCCAGGCCCGCGAGCTGGCGCACGGCCGCCGTCGGGAACACCATGGCGCCGACTTCCTTCAGGTTCAGGCCGGTCAGCACCACGTCCTGGATGTAGGGGGCACCTGCGGCGATCACCTTGGCGCGCAGCGGTCCCACGCTCACGAAAGTGCCGGTAGCGAGCTTGAAGTCCTCGGCGATGCGGCCGTCGAACTTCAGGCCCAAGTGGATGTTGCCCTCGTCGATCCACTTGACGGCGTCGCCCGTGCAGAAGAAACCCTCCTCATCGAAGGACTCCTTCGTCTCGGCCGGCATGCGCCAGTAACCTGGCGTGACGTTGGGGCCGCGATAGCGCACTTCGACCTTGCCATCGACCGGCACGAGCTTGAGTTCCATGCCGGGCGTGGGCACGCCCAGGTCACCCGAGCGCACGTGCGGGTTGGTGACGAAGATCGCGAAGGGGCCGGACTCGGTCATGCCCAGGCCGGTGCCCATGACGATGCGCTCGCCGATCTCGCGCTCCTGCGATTCGAACAGGCTGTCCCAGATCGGTTGCGCCAGCGCGGCGCCGGCGTAAAAGCACATTTGCAGACGCGACAGCAGGTTCTTGCGCAGCACGTCGTCGGTCTTCATCGCGTGGGCGATCGCCTCGAAGCCGGTGGGCACGTTGAAGTACACGGTGGGCGCGATCTCGCGCAGATTGCGCAGGGTCTCGCCCATGAGCGCCGGGGTGGGTTTGCCGTCGTCGATGTACAGCGTCCCGCCGTGGTAGACCACCATGCCGAAGTTGTGGTTGCCGCCGAAGGTGTGGTTCCAGGGGAGCCAGTCCACCAGCACCAGGGGCTCCTGCGCCAGCACCGGCATGGAGGCCGCCATCTGCTCCTGGTTGGCGCACCACATGCGCTGGGTGTTGATCACCGCCTTGGGCATCTTGGTGGAGCCGCTCGTGAAGAGAAATTTCACCAGGGTGTCGGGGCCGGTGGCCTGCATGGCGCGGTCGACGGCGTCGGTGGCGGGCGTGGCGATCAGGTCCGCAAATCGGGTGGTGGCACGACCCTCGATCGTGCCCGCGGTCAGGACGACCTCGACATCCGCGCCGACCGCCGCGCCAATGGCCTTGCCGTAGCGGGCGGCGTCCGCCGCGAAGACGAGGCCGGGCGTGACGGTCTTGAGAACGTGACGCAGCTTGCCGTAGTCCTGGCTGACCAGCGAATAGGGCGGCGACACCGGCACGAAAGGCACGCCCGCGACCAGGCAACCCAGAGCGATCTGCGCGTGCTCCAGGTCGTTCTCGGACAGGATGGCCACCGGGCGTTCCTGCGACAGGCCACGGTCGATCAGGCCTTGCGCGATGCTGCGGGCGCTGGCCCAGGCCTGGGCGTAGGTCAGGCGGATCCAGTCGCCGGTGCGGCCATCGGCGAGCTTCTCGCGGCGGGCCATGAAGGTCTGCTCCGGCTTGGTGCGGGCCCATTGCTGCAGGCGGTCGCTCAGGCGCTGCGCGTAGGCGGGCAGGTCTTTTTCAGCGCGCAGGTATTGCACGCCCCCTTGACCGTCACGCAGGGTGACGCGGGTCACGCCAAAAGTCAGGGCTCGGAACTTGGTGCTGCTCACGGGCGTCTCCGTCTCAGGCCTTCTGCACCTTGGCGGCACGGCCTTCCAGGAAGGCGCGCACGCGCTCCTTGGCTTCCGGCGCGCTCTGAGCGATGGCGGCCATGAGCGCCTCGGTCATGAAGCCCTGGTCGGCAGGCTGCTCGGCAATCCGGGGCAGTGCGTGCGTCAGGGCGTAGTTGGTCATGGGGGCGTTCTTGGCCACCTGGCGCGCGAGCTCCAGCGCCCGGATGCAGGCCTGCCCGGTGGGCACGAGGTACTGGGCCATGCCGATACGCTCGCCCTCCTGCGCGTTGTAGACGCGCCCGGTGAGCATCATGTCGGTCATGCGGGCCACGCCGATCAGGCGCGGGATGCGGACCGCGCCACCGCCGCCCACGAAGATGCCGCGCGAGCCCTCGGGCAGGGCGTAGAAGGTGGTCTCGTCCGCCACGCGGATGTGGCAGGCGCTGGCCAGCTCCAGGCCGCCGCCGACCACCGCCCCGTGCAGGGAGGCGATCACCGGCACCGGGCCGTACTGCACCCGCTCCAGGGCGGCGTGCCACATGCGTGAGTGAAAGACGCCCTGGGCAGCGTCACGCTCACTCAGTTCGGACAGATCCAGGCCGGCGCAGAAATGCTCACCCTCACCATCGACCACCGCAGCGCGCACGCTGGCAGGCAGCTCCTCGAAGATGCGACGGATCGCCAGCACCAGGCCGTCGTTGATGGCGTTGCGCTTGGCGGGGCGAGTGATGCGGATCAGCGCGATCTCGCGGGCATCGCCCTGCAACTCGAAATGGATGTCTTGGTAGCTCATGCCTGTCCTTCTTGAACAGCGGATTGTGGTTATGAGAAATAACCAAATCAAGGGACAGCAGGGCTTGATTGCTCATGGTTTACCCGGGGGCGGGGTGAGAAACGGACCGGAAAAAGAACGGCCGCCGGGCGAGAGCGCCGGGCGGCCGAGGGATTGGTGCCGGTTGTCGGAATCGAACTGACGACCTTCCGCTTACAAGGCGGGTGCTCTACCAACTGAGCTAAACCGGCGTAGAAAAAATTCTAGCGTGGCGCGCCACGCCCAACGTCATTTGATCCGCTTGAGACTGGGGCGGGCCCCGCTGCCTGCGGGTGGGCGGGGCGGCTCGGGCTCCTGGCCGTCGGTCGGGGCGTCGGCCGGCACGAGCTGCATGACCGGAGCGGCGGGCATGTCCGTCGTGCCAGCGGCGGGCACGCTGGACAAGGGCGAGACCCCGGCGGTGCTGCCTTCGGCGGGCGCAGCCGCCACCGGGAAGGCCATGCCCTGGCCGTTCTCACGCGCGTAGATCGCCAGCACCCGGCTCACCGGCACGTGGATGTCACGCGCCACGCCACCAAAGCGCGCCTTGAACTCGATGAACTCGTTGCCCAACTTGAGCGAACTGGTCGCGTCGAAGCTGATGTTCAGGACGATCTCACCGTTCTTCACGTACTCGCGCGGCACCTGCACGGTCTCATCGACCATCACCGCCACGTAGGGCGTGAGACCGTTGTCCGAGCACCACTCGTACAACGCCCGGATCAGGTACGGTCGGGTCGAGGTGGATTCGAGGGCGTTCTTCATGCGGACGCAATCACCGGACAGAACCTCTGCTTACTTGCGCATCACCTTTTCAGAGGGCGTCAGCGCCTCGATGTAGGCGGGACGCGAGAAGATGCGCTCGGCGTACTTCAGCAGGGGCGCGGCGTTCTTGGACAGCTCGATGCCATAGTAGTCCATGCGCCACAGCAGAGGCGCAATCGCGACGTCCAGCATGGAGAAGTTGTCGCCCAGCATGAACTTGTTCTTGAGGAACACGGGGGCGAGCTGGGTGAGGCGGTCCCGGATGTGGCTGCGGGCCTTTTCCAGGGCTTTCTCGTTGCCTTTGGAGGATCGCGACTCGAGCGTGCTCACGTGGGTGAACAGTTCCTTCTCGAAGTTCAGCAGGAACAGGCGCACGCGGGCACGGTCGACCGGGTCGCCGGGCATCAGCTGCGGATGCGGGAAGCGCTCGTCGATGTACTCGTTGATGATGTTCGACTCGTACAGGATCAGGTCGCGCTCGACCAGGATCGGCACCTGCCCGTAGGGGTTCATCACGCTGATGTCCTCGGGCTTGTTGTACAGGTCCACGTCGCGGATCTCGAAGTCCATGCCCTTTTCGAACAGGACGAAACGGCAACGGTGGGAGAACGGGCAGGTGGTTCCCGAGTAAAGCACCATCATGTCGGAGGCTCCTTAAATCAAAAAGAGTGGGCACGCGGTGCGGCCCACTCTGGGTTCAGGCAAGACCCCTGGCGGCGCTGGCGGCGCGTTGCAGGAGGCCAGGAAGCTCAGGATGCGGTGTCAGCGCACATTCTTCCAGAAAGCGGCATTCAGACGCCAGGCGATCACGGTGAAGATACCGAGGAACAGCAGCACCCACACCCCGATCCGCACGCGGGTGTTCTGCGCCGGCTCGGCCATCCACTGCAGGTAGCCCACGAGGTTGGCCATGGCCTGGTCGTACTGCGCGGGCGTCATGGCGCCGGGGGTGACCTGCTTCCAGCCCTTGAAGACCTGGGTTTCCTTGCCGTGGCTCTGGAGCGTCTCGAACACCGGCTCGCGCTCGCCCTGCAGCTCCCAGAGCACGTGCGGCATGCCGACGTTGGGGAAGGCCAGGTTGTTCCAGCCGGTGGCCTTGGTCGGGTCGCGGTAGTAGGTGCGCAGGTAGGTGTAGAGGTAATCAGCCCCGGTGCCACCGTGACCGGCACGCGAGCGGGCGATGAGGGTGAGGTCGGGCGGCAAGCCGCCGAACCACTCCTTGGCCTGCTTGGGGTCGATGTTGGCCTTCATCGTCTCACCGACCTTGTCGGTGGTGAACAGCAGGTTGTCCTTGATCTGCTGCTCGGTCAGGCCGATGTCCTGCAGGCGGTTGTAGCGCATGAAGGCGGCGGAGTGGCAATTCAGGCAGTAGTTGACAAACAGCTTGGCGCCTTGCTGCAGGGCCGGCAGGTCATTGGTCTTGTTGGGGGCCTTGTCCCAGGCGATGCCGCCACCGCCTGCGGCGAGGGCCGGGGCCGCAGCACCCAGGGCCAGGGCCAGCGAGACAAACAGGGAGGAAATGATTTTTTTCATGGGGCAGATTCCCTGGCTCAGTGCGCGGCAAAGGTGATGCGCTCGGGCACGGGCTTGGGCTCGCCCAGACGGCTCCACCACGGCATCAGCAGGAAGAAGCCGAAATAGAACAGGGTGCCGACCTGCGACACGCGCTCGCCGATGGGAGACGGCGGCTGCACGCCCAGGTAACCCAGGACAAAGAAGTTGATCACGAACACGCCGTAGACGTATTTGTGCCAGCTCGGGCGGTAGCGGATCGAACGCACCGGGCTGTGGTCCAGCCAGGGCAGGAAGAACATGATGATGACGGCGCCGCCCATCACGACCACGCCCCAGAACTTGGCGTCGATGGCCAGCATGACGGCGATGGCCACGGCGGCGACGACCACGATCGCGCCCTTGAACAGGCCGGCCAGTTGGGTGCGCAGCACCGCGAAGCCTGCCGCCGCCACGGCGCACAGGACCAGCACGTACATCATCTCGGTGGTGATGGCGCGCAGCATCGAGTAGTACGGCGTGAAGTACCAGACCGGGGCGATGTGCGCCGGGGTCTTGAGCGGGTCGGCCGGGATGAAGTTGTTGTACTCGAGGAAGTAGCCACCGAACTCGGGGGCGAAGAAGATCACCGCCGAGAACACCATCAGGAACACCGACACGCCCAGGATGTCGTGCACGGTGTAGTACGGGTGGAAGGGGATGCCGTCCAGGGGCTTGCCATTGGCGTCCTTGGGGGCCTTGGGGCCCTTGATCTCGACGCCGTCGGGGTTGTTGGAGCCGACGTCGTGCAGCGCCAGGATGTGCGCCACCACCAGGCCCAGCAGGACCAGCGGCACGGCGATCACGTGGAAGCTGAAGAAGCGGTTCAGGGTGGCGTCGGACACCACGTAGTCGCCGCGAATCAGCAGGGCCAGGTCAGGACCGACGAAGGGGATGGCGGAGAACAGGTTCACGATCACCTGCGCGCCCCAGTAGGACATCTGGCCCCAGGGCAGCAGGTAGCCCATGAAGGCTTCGGCCATGAGGACCAGGAAGATCGCGCAGCCGAAGATCCAGACCAGCTCGCGGGGCTTCCTGTAGCTGCCGTAGATCAGGCCGCGGAACATGTGCAGGTAGACCACGACGAAGAAGGCCGAGGCGCCGGTGGAATGCATGTAGCGCACCAGCCAGCCCCAGGGGACGTCACGCATGATGTACTCGACCGAAGCGAAGGCCAGCGCCGCATCGGGCTTGTAGTGCATCACCAGGAAGATGCCGGTGACGATCTGGATCACCAGCACCAGCAGCGACAGCGAGCCGAAGAAGTACCAGAAGTTGAAGTTCTTGGGCGCGTAGTACTCGGACAGGTGGTCGCGGTACGCGGCGAACGCGGTCGGGAAGCGGTTGTTGAACCAGTTCCCCAGCTTCTCGCCGGCGCTGGCGTTGGGAGAGATTTCCTTGAATTCAGCCATGGTCTCAAGCCTTCTTGTCTTCGCCGATCAGGATCTTGCTGTCCGAGAGGTACAGATGCGGCGGCACCTCGAGGTTGTCGGGCGCGGGCTTGTTCTTGAAGACGCGGCCGGCCAGGTCGAAGGTGGAGCCGTGGCAGGGGCACAGGAAGCCGCCCTGCCAGTCATCGGGCAGCGAGGGCTGGGGCCCCGCCTGGAACTTGTCGGAGGGCGAACAACCCAGGTGCGAGCAGATGCCCACGCCGACGAAGATCTCGGGCTTGATGGAGCGATGCGTGTTCTTGGCGTAGTCGGGCGTGGGGTAGGCCTGGCGCTCGGACTTGGGATCGGCCAGCTGCGGGTCCAGCTTGGCCAGGGCCGCCACCTGCTCGGGGGTGCGCTTCATGATCCACACCGGCTTGCCGCGCCATTCCACGGTGACTTTCTCGCCGGGCTGCAGTGCCGAAATATCGACTTCCACCGCCGCACCCGCCGCCTTGGCCTTCTCGGAAGGCTGGAAAGTACTCACAAACGGCACGGCGACAAATGCGCCGCCCACCGCGCCCGCGCAGCCGGACGCGATCAACCACGTCCGTTTGCTGGCGTCCATTGGGGTGTCACTCATGGGGGTCCTCGAGGGGAAATCGCTGGGTATTAAGGGTCAACCCGCGATTGTAGCGGAGCGTTTCGGGCCGATTCAATGCGCACCATCGATGTACCGCAGCGTGCGAGCCATTCGAATCGCCTGCGCGAGGCTGGCCGGGTCGGCCCGACCGGTGCCCGCGATGTCGAAGGCGGTGCCGTGGTCGGGGCTGGTGCGCACCAGGGGCAGTCCGAGGGTCACGTTGACCCCTTGCTCCAGGCCCAGGTACTTGATCGGAATCAGGCCCTGGTCGTGGTACATCGCGACCACGACATCGAACTCACCGGGCCCGCCCTGCCCGGCGCGGGCCCGCATGAAGACCGTGTCGGGGGCGATGGGCCCGCGGGCGTCCACCCCCTCGGCCCGCGCATCGGCGATGGCGGGGGCGATGAACTCGATCTCCTCGCGCCCGAACAGGCCACCTTCCCCGGCATGGGGATTGAGGCCCGCCACCCCGATGCGGGGAGCACGCCCGAGCATCGCGGACAGCGCGGCATGGGCGATGCGCAGGGTCTGAAGCACCTGCTCCCGGGTGACCGCCTCGATCGCCTGGCGAAGCGAAACGTGAATGCTCACTAGCACTGTGCGCAGCGTGGAACTGGCCAGCATCATCCGCACGGGGACCTCGGACAGGGGCCTGCCCAGGTGGGCGGCGGCCTGCGCCTGCAGCAGCTCCGTGTGCCCGGGAAAGTCGACGCCCGCCGCGGCCAGCGCCTCCTTGTGCAAGGGTGCGGTCACCAGGGCGGCGACCTCCCCGCGCAGGGCGGCCCCAGCCGCCCAGGTCACCGCATCGGCCGCCAGGCGGCCGGCCTCGGCCTGAACCTGGCCCCAGGCGACCAGGGGCCGGGCCGGCCCCACCTGCAGCAGGGGAATGTGGCCTGGCGGCACCGTCAGCGCCTGTGCGGGCGTGGCGATGTCGGTCACCGGCAAGGGCGCGCGCCCGGCCGCCACCACGCCCGCCGCGCGCCGCAGGTGGCCTGCGTCGCCCACGACAAAACAGCCAGCCATCAGGGCAGGATCTTCGGCGTAGAGCCGGGCGATCAGCTCGCCGCCGATACCGGCCGGATCGCCCTGGGTGATGGCGATGGGTGGGAGGACCTCGGGGGTGGCGCTCATGCCGGATTGGGGATGTCGATGAACCGGTGCTCCAGCCCCAGCTGCAAGGCCACGTGTGCCGCCACGGCCGGCGCGCCATAGCGCTCGGTGGCATGGTGGCCGCAGGCCATGAAGCTCACGCCACACTCGCGGGCGTAGTGGGCCTGAGGCTCGGAGATCTCGCCGGTGACAAAGGCCTGCGCACCCGCCGCGATGGCGGCCTCGAACCAGCCCTGGGCGCCACCCGTGCACCAGGCCACGCGCGAGATCGGGCCGCTGGCACCGTCGATGCGCAGCACCGGGCGGCCCAGCGCCTGTTCGATGCGGGACGCCAGCGCCCCGGTGTCCGCGAACGGCACGCCATCGGCGCTGCCTCCGAGAAAACCCAGCTCCTGGTCGCCAAAGCGGGCATCGGCCTGCAGCCCCAGCACCCGCGCCAATTGCGCGTTGTTGCCCAGGTCCGGGTGGGCATCCAGCGGCAGGTGGTAGGCATAGAGGTTGATGTCATGCGCCAGCAGGCGCGCCAGGCGCTGCTTCATCCAGCCGGTGACGCGCCCGTCCTGCCCCCGCCAGAACAGGCCGTGGTGCACGAACACGGCATCGGCCTGCGCCTCGATGGCTGCCTCGATCAGGGCCAGGCTGGCGGTGACGCCCGAGACGATGCGCCGGACCTCGGGGCGGCCCTCGACCTGCAGGCCGTTGGGGCCGTAGTCCTTGAAGCGCCCGGGCTGCAGCAGGGCGTCGAAGGCCTGGAGAAGCTGGAGTGAAGTGGCCATGGCAAATCCGTTACCACGACATTGTCGGACATGGCAGGCGCCCTACACTCGCTGGCGTGGCTGCGCCTGCGGCCTCCTCTCGTCACGGGCTCTCTCCATGCGTCGCTTCTGGCTTCTTTTCTCACAGGCCGTCACGGTGTTGCTGGCCGCTTATTTCGTCGTGGCCACCCTGCAGCCGGGGTGGCTGGGGCGGGTGAGCGGCGTGCACACAAGCCATGGCATTTCGGTGATCGAGGCCCCGGCCCTGCCGGCGGGCGCCGCACCCGCCGGCAGCTTGCGAGAGGCCGCCAAGCGGGCGTCGGCGGCGGTGGTGAGCATCAGCACCCTCACGGCGGCCCAGCCCAATCCGCAGGCGCGCGAGCCCTGGTTCCGCTTCTTCTTCGGCGAGCCACCGGGCGGCAATGCCCGCCCCCAGGCCGGCCTGGGCAGCGGCGTGATCATCAGCGCCGAGGGCTACATCCTCACGAACAACCATGTGATCGAGGGCGCCGACGCGATCGAGGTGCAGCTCAATGACAGCCGCAGCGCCCGCGCCCAGGTGATCGGCACCGACCCGGACACCGACCTGGCCATCCTCAAGATCAGCCTGGACCGCCTGCCGGTCATCACCCTGGGCAACTCCGACACCCTGCAGGTGGGCGACCAGGTGCTGGCCATCGGCAACCCCTTCGGCGTGGGCCAGACGGTGACCAGCGGCATCGTCAGCGCCATCGGCCGCAACCAGCTGGGAATCAACACCTTCGAGAACTTCATCCAGACCGACGCCGCCATCAACCCCGGCAACTCGGGCGGCGCGCTGGTGGATGCGAGCGGTCACCTGATGGGGATCAACACCGCCATCTACTCCCGCACGGGCGGCAGCCTCGGTATCGGCTTCGCGATTCCGGTGTCCACCGCCAGACTGGTGCTCGAAGGCATCGTCAAGGAGGGCGTGGTGCGCCGCGGCTGGATCGGGGTGGAACCCGCCGACCTGTCGCCCGAGCTGGCGGAGACCTTCGGCGTGAAGACCCGCCAGGGCGTCTTGATCACCGGCGTGCTGCAGAACGGGCCCGCCGCCAAGGCCGGCATCCGCCCCGGCGACGTGATCACCCAGGTAGGCGACCAACGCATCGCCCATGTCTCTGAATTGCTGTCCAGCGTGGCGGCCCTCAAGCCCGGGACGTCCGCGCAGTTCAAGCTGCAACGCAAGGACGAAACACTGCTCGTGACGGTGACGGCCGGACTGCGCCCGAAGCCGCCCCGCATGCCCCAGGCTCGCTAGTCAGGGCTCAGGCGGCGTCGGTGGGCGCGGGATCGTCCGAGGGCGCCTGGGTGTGCTTGATGAACAGCTGCGCCGCCCAGATGCCCACCTCGTACAGGACGATCATCGGGATCGCCAGCGCCAGCTGCGACACCACGTCGGGTGGCGTCACGATGGCCGCGACGATGAAGGCCAGCACGATGAAGTAGCTGCGAAAGGCCTTGAGCTTCTCGATCGAGACGATCCCCATGCGCGCCAGCACGACGACCACGATCGGCACCTCGAAGGCCAGGCCGAAGGCCAGGAACATGGTCAGCACGAAACTCAGGTAGGCCTCGATGTCCGGCGCAGCGGTGATGCTCTTGGGCGCAAAGCTCTGGATGAAGGCGAACACCTGACCGAAGACGAAGAAGTAGCAAAAGGCCACGCCCACGAAAAACAGCAAGGTGCTGGAGACGACCAGGGGCATCACCAGCTTTTTCTCGTGCGAGTACAGCCCGGGAGCGACAAAGGCCCAGACCTGATAGAGCACCACCGGCAGCGCGATCAGGAAAGCCGTCATGAGCAGGATCTTGAGCGGCACCAGGAACGGCGAGATCACCGAGGTGGCGATCAGCGTGGCCCCCTTGGGCAGGGTGGCCGTCAGCGGCGCGGCCAGGATGTCGTAGAGCGCCGCCGGGCCGGGCCACAGGGCCAGCGCGGCCCCCGCCACGACCACGGCGATGAGCGCCTTGATCAGGCGGTCACGCAACTCCACCAGGTGAGCGACAAAGGGCTGTTCGGTCCCGGCGAGTTCGTCGTCTTTGTTGGAAGGTTCGGCCATTTAGTTGAATTTCTTGGGCCGATATCGCGCCACACGGGCTGCGCCGGACAGCGCGTGCCGGCGCACGCCGTTGCGGGCCTTGTACCAGTTGGGCGTGGCGCCCTGCTTGATCCGCCACTTCTTGCCGGGATGCTTGTACTCCGGCGGGGACGGCGGGACCTCCAGGGGCGCGCTGTAGTCGACGGCCGGGGTGTCGCCCAGTCCGGCACCGAGCTCGGCCGTCGTGGTCTGGATGGAGCTCTCCACGTCGCGCGCGGCGTTCTCCATCGTGTCCTTCATCTTGCGAAGTTCATCCAGCTCCATGGAGCGGTTCACTTCCGCCTTGACATCCGAGACGTAGCGCTGCGCCTTCCCCAGCAGGGTCCCGACGGTGCGGGCGACGCGCGGCAGCTTCTCGGGGCCGATGACGATCAACGCCACCGCACCGATCAGCGCGATCTTGGAAATGCCGAGGTCTATCACAGGAGTGCGGGCGGGCGCGGGGTCACGGAATGCGCAGCCCGGGCGGACGGATCCGCCTCAGGCCAGGCTTGACCGGTCAGGACTTGTTGCGAGCCTCGACGTCGATGGTCTTGCCGTCGGGGGCCGGCTGGCCGGAGGTGACCTGCTGCGACGGGGGCGTCGGGTTGGTGGCGGTCGATTCGGCAGGGGCCGAGCCGTCCTTCATGCCGTCCTTGAAGCCCTTGACGGCGCCGCCCAGGTCGGAGCCGATGTTCTTGAGCTTTTTGGTGCCGAAGACCAGCACGATGATCAAGAGGACGATCAGCCAGTGCCAGATGGAAAAGGTACCCATGGATTACTCCTGAATGAATGCGGTGGATTGCGGGAGATTCTAGACCTGCGGGGCCGTGCCCCCGCGCAAATCCCCGCGCAGGGCTCAGCCCTTGAACCAGGGACGCGGTCCGCCCATGACATGAATGTGCAGGTGGTGGACCTCCTGGCCGCCCTCGGCACCGGTGTTGGTGACCACCCGCCAGCCCCCCTCGGGGTAGGGATTGCACCCCTCCTGCAATGCCAGCTTCGGCACCAGGGTCATCATGTGCCCGAGCAGCGCCTGGTGCTGGCCGTCGACCTGGGCCAGGGAGGGAATATGGGCCTTGGGAATCATGAGGAAATGCACCGGCGCCCAGGGGTGGATGTCGTGGAAGGCGTAGACCTGCTCGTCTTCGTAGACCTTGCGCGAGGGGATCTGTCCCTGGACGATCTTGCAGAAGAGGCAGTGGGGGTCGTGGGTCATGGCAGGGTCAGTTCAGGACAGGCCCCCGGGGCGGAGCGTCATGGGCAAACCGCAACCACCCCCGAAGGCATCGGTACAGGTACCACAGGCCCACGATCGCCTGGGCCAGGGCCCCCGGCAGCAGGAACAGCAGGTACAGCGGCGAGGTGAGCAGCAACCACAGCAACGTCCACCAGAAGGTGGCGATCATGTAGCGGTGGTGGGCGATGAACAGGGTGTCGCGCTCGTCGGCGCGTCGGATGTAGTTGACGATGAGGGCGATCACGGCCAGCGTGCCCAGGGACAGCCAGGCCGCGGTGTGCATGCCATAGAGCACATGGACCAGCAGCCGCTCGGCTGCAGGGCGCGGACGTGTGCCGATGGGGTCGAGGATCTCGGGGTCGTTCATGGGAGATGGGGCGGCGCTGCGGTCAGTCCTGGCCGGCTTCGCGGGCCTGCGCCTTGCGCAGGGCCTTTTCCTCCAGGCCCGAGAGGCCCTCGCGGCGCACCAGTTCGTCCACGACATCCTGGGGCGTGAGCCCGTAGTGCGCCAGCGCGATCAGGGTGTGGAACCACAGGTCGGCCACCTCGCCCACGAGCTTGTGCGGGTCGCCGCCCTGCCCGATGTCCTTGGCGGCCATGACCACCTCGGTGGCTTCCTCACCGACCTTTTTCAGGAAGGCATCGGGCCCCTTGTGGAACAGGCGCGCGACATAGCTGCGCTCGGGATCGCCCCCGTGGGCGGGTTTGCGGCTTTCGATCACGGCGGCCAGGCGGGCCAGGGCGTCGGTGGAGGAGGGGGCGGTCATTTGTAGAAGGTGCTGGGGTCTTTCAAGACCGGCTCGCAGGGCTGCCAGGCGCCTTCGTGCAGGCGCTGGTAAAAGCAGCTGTGGCGGCCGGTATGGCAGGCGATGCCGGGCTCGTGCCCCAGTTGCGTGACGCGCAGGAGGATGACGTCGTGGTCGCAGTCCAGGCGGATCTCGTGCACGGTCTGCACGTGGCCGGATTCTTCGCCCTTGGCCCACAACTTGTTGCGAGAGCGGCTGAAATAGATCGCGCGCCCTTCGCTCGCGGTGCGCTGCAGGGCCTCGCGGTTCATCCAGGCGAACATCAGCACGTCACCCGTCGACGCTTCCTGCGCGATGACGGGGATCAGCCCGCGTTCATCCCATTTGACCTGGTCCAGCCATTCCATGCGGGAGATTGTCGCCGAAGGCGGGATTGCCGACTGCGCCCGGGCCGGTCTCAGAGCCGCACCAGGATCCCGCGCGCATGCATGTGGCGCTTGGCCTGTTCGACCGTGTAGTCGCCGTAGTGGAAGATGCTGGCGGCCAGCACCGCGTCGGCCCCGCCTTGCTGCACGCCGTCGGCCAGGTGGTCCAGGTTGCCCACGCCACCGGAAGCAATGACTGGAACCGCGACAGCGTCGGCCACCGCCCGCGTCAGGGCCAGGTCGAAGCCCGACTTGGTGCCGTCACGGTCCATGCTGGTCAGGAGGATTTCGCCCGCGCCGCGGCGGGCCATCTCGGTGGCCCAGGCGATCGCGTCCAGGCCGGTGTTCTTGCGCCCGCCGTGGCTGTAGACGTCCCAGCCCGGACCGCGGGCGGCTTCGTCCTCACCGGTGCGGCGCTTGGCGTCAATGGCCACCACGATGCACTGCGAGCCGTAGCGGTCCGAAGCGTCGGAGATCACCTGCGGGTTGGCGAGGGCCGCCGAATTGAAGCTGGTCTTGTCGGCCCCGGCATTGAGCAGGCGGCGTACATCCTCGACGGTGCGCACGCCGCCGCCCACGGTCAGGGGAATGAACACCTGCGAGGCCACCGCCTCGATGATGGGCAGGATCAGGTCCCGGCCGTCGCTGGTGGCGGTGATGTCCAGGAAGGTGAGCTCGTCGGCGCCCTGCTCGTTGTAGCGGGCGGCGATCTCCACCGGGTCGCCGGCGTCCCGCAGCTCGACGAAGTTGACGCCCTTGACGACCCGGCCGCCGGTGACGTCCAGGCAAGGGATGATGCGTTTGGCGAGCAAGTCAGGCGCCTAGCTCGTCGGCCTTGGCTTGCGCGGCGGCAAAGTCCAGGTCGCCGCTGTAGATCGCACGACCGCAGATCACGCCCTCGACGCCCTCGTCCTCCACCGCGCACAGCTTCTCGATGTCGGCCATGTTGGACAGGCCGCCCGAGGCGATGACGGGGATGGTGAGGGACTGCGCCAGCTTCACGGTGGCCTCGATGTTGATGCCCGAGAGCATGCCGTCGCGGCCGATGTCGGTGTAGATGATGGACTCGACGCCCCAGTCCTCGAACTTCTTGGCCAGGTCGACGACCTCGTGGCCGGTGAGCTTGCTCCAGCCGTCGGTGGCGACCTTGCCGTCCTTGGCGTCCAGCCCCACGATGATGTGGCCGCCGAAGGCGCTGCAGGCGTCCTTGAGGAAACCGGGGTTCTTGACGGCGGCGGTGCCGATGATCACGTAGCGCAGGCCGCTGTCGACGTATTTCTCGATGGTGTCCAGGTCGCGGATACCGCCGCCCAGTTGCACCGGGATGTCGTCGCCCACGGCCTTGAGGATGGACTTGATGGCCGCGAAGTTCTGGGGCTTGCCCGCGAAAGCGCCATTGAGGTCCACCAGGTGCAGACGCCGCGCGCCCTTTTCCAACCAGCTGCGGGCCATGGCCGCCGGGTCTTCGCCGAAGGTGGTGGCCTGGTCCATGTCGCCTTGCTTGAGGCGGACACAGTGACCGTCTTTCAGGTCAATGGCGGGAATGAGCAGCATGGGGACGGGGTGGAATCAGGGATTCCAGTGCAGGAAGTTGCGGTAGAGGGCCAGGCCGGAGTCAGCGCTTTTCTCGGGGTGGAACTGGGTGGCAAAAATATTATCGCGTGCAACCGCGGCGGTAAAGGAGGCGCCGTAGTCGGCCTCCCCCACCGTGTGGCGGGCATCCGACGGCCGGGCGTAGTAGCTGTGGACGAAATAGAACCAGCTGCCATCGGGCACCCCCGCCCAGACCGGGTGGGGCCGGGTCTGGCGTACGCGGTTCCATCCGATCTGGGGCACCTTGTAGCGGCTGCCATCGGGCTGGCGCTGACCTTCCAGCTGGAAGCGGACCACCGTGCCGGGGATCAGGCCCAGGGAGTCGGTGCCCCCCTCCTCGCTGCGATCGAGCAGCATCTGCATCCCGACGCAGACCCCCATCAGCGGTTTGTGCGCCGCGGCATGCATGACGGCCGGGTACATGCCCGATTGATGGAGCTCGCGCATGCAATCGCGCATGGCGCCCTGCCCGGGCAGGACCACGCGCGCGGCGGCCATGACCTCCTCGGGACGGCGGGCCCAGACCACGTCCACGCCACTGCCCTGGGCGGCATGCAGCACCGCCTGGGTGACCGAACGCAGGTTACCCATGCCGTAATCGACGACAGCGACGGTGGTCATCGGAACCCGGGAATCAGGAAGGACGGGACGCGCAGGGCGTCACAGGTAACCCTTGGTGGAGGGGATGACACCCGCCGATCTCGGGTCGAGCTCCAGCGCCATGCGCAGCGCGCGGGCGAAGGCCTTGAACACGGTCTCGCACTGGTGGTGCGCGTTCTCGCCCCGCAGGTTGTCGATGTGGAGCGTGACGAAGGCGTGGTTCACGAAGCCCTGGAAGAACTCGTAGGCCAGCTGGGTGTCAAAGCCGCCGATCATGCCGCTCTTGAACGGCACGTCCATCACCAGGCCCGGTCGGCCCGAGAAGTCCACGACGACGCGCGAGAGCGCCTCGTCCAGCGGCACATAGGCATGGCCGTAGCGGCGGATGCCCTTCTTGTCGCCCACCGCCTTGAAGACGGCCTGACCCAGGGTGATGCCGACGTCTTCCACCGTGTGGTGGCCGTCGATGTGCAGGTCACCCTTGGCGTCGATCTCCAGGTCGATCAGGCCATGGCGGGCGATCTGTTCGAGCATGTGGTCGAAGAAGCCGATGCCGGTGGAGAGCTGGTTGGCACCGGTGCCGTCGAGGTTGACGCGCACACGGATCTGCGTCTCGGCGGTGTGCCGGGTGACGTCGGCCTGGCGGGGGGTGGGCGTGGTGGTCATAGGGAGGCCTGCAGGGCGGCGAGCATCTGGGCGTTCTCGCCGGCGCTGCCGACGGTCAGGCGCAGGCAGTTGGCCAGCAAGGGGTGCATTTTAGAAACGTTCTTGACCAGGACCCCGCGGCGCTTCATGCCGTCGAAGGCGGCCTGGGCGTCGGGCACGCGCACCAGGACCATGTTGGCGTCACTGGGCCAGACCTTCTGGACGCCAGGCATCTTTGCCAGCGCCTGCACCAGGGTCTCGCGCTGGGCGCGCAGATCGGCGGCCTGGGCCTCGTAGACAGCGGCATGCTCCAGGGCGAACAGGGCGGCCTCGGCGTTGAGGACGCTGATGTTGTAGGGGGGGCGCACCTTGTCGATCTCGGCGATGAGGGCGGCGGGTCCCATCATGTAGCCGATGCGCGCACCGGCGAGGCCGAACTTGGAGAGCGTCCGCATCAACAGCACATGGGGGTGGCGGCCCAGGCGGTCGATGTAGCTGCGGCTGGAAAACGGCTGGTAGGCCTCGTCGATCACCACCAGGCCCGGGGCCGCCTGCACGAGGCGCTCGATGACGGCGTCGTTCCAGAGGTTGGCGGTGGGGTTGTTCGGGTAGGCCAGGTAGATGATCGAGGGCTGGTGCTGCGCGATGGCGGCGAGCATGGCGGCTTCGTCCAGCTCGAAATCGGGCGTGAGGTCCACGCCGATGAACTTCAGGCCCTGCAGCTGCGCGCTCATGGCATACATCACGAAACCGGGCAGCGGCGCCAGGATGGAGGCGCCGGGCACGTCGCAGGCCAGGGCCAGGAGGGAGATCAGTTCGTCCGAGCCGTTGCCGACCATGAGGGCGCATCCGGCCGGCATGTTCGCCTGCTTCGCCAGCGCCGCGCGCAGGTCGTCGATGCGCGGTCCCGGGTAGCGGTTCAAGGCCACCGCGCCCAGGCGGCGGCCCAGTTCAGCCTGCAGCTCGGGGGCGAGACGATGGGGGTTTTCCATCGCGTCCAGCTTGATCAGGCCGGCAGCGTCCTGTACCGCGTAGGCGTGCATGGACTGGACATCCTGGCGGATCAGGCGGGAAATCTTTTCAGGCAAGGCGCTCATGGCTTGAGCCTCATTTCAGCGGCGCGGGCATGGGCCTGCAGGCCCTCGCCGTGAGCGAGGACGGAGGCGATCCGGCCCAGGGTCTGCGCGCCCTGCTCGCTCACCTCGATCAGGCTGCTGCGTTTCTGGAAGTCGTAGACCCCCAGCGGGCTGGAAAAGCGCGCGGTGCTGCTGGTCGGCAGCACGTGGTTGGGACCGGCGCAGTAGTCGCCGAGCGACTCGCTGGTGTAGGCACCCAGGAAGATGGCGCCCGCGTGTTTGAGCAGGGGCTCCCAGCGATGCGAGTCGGAGGAGGCGATCTCCAGGTGCTCGGGGGCGATGCGGTTGCTGATCTCGCAGGCTTCCTGCATGGAGCGGGTGTGGATCAGGGCGCCGCGTCCGGTGAGCGACCTGGCGATGATGTCCGCGCGCGGCATCTGCGGCAGCAGGCGCTCGATCTCGGCCTGCACGCGAGCGATGTAGGCGGCATCGGGGCACAGCAGGATGCTCTGGGCCAGTTCGTCATGTTCGGCCTGCGAGAACAGGTCCATGGCCACCCAGTCGGCGGGCGTGGTGCCGTCGGCCAGCACCAGGATCTCACTGGGGCCGGCGATCATGTCGATGCCCACCTGGCCGAAGACGCGGCGCTTGGCGCTGGCCACATAGGCATTGCCCGGGCCGGTGATCTTGTCCACGCGCGGCACCGAGGGCGTGCCATAGGCCAGCGCGCCCACCGCCTGCGCGCCGCCGATCTGGAAGGCGCGGCTGACGCCTGCGACATGGGCAGCGGCCAGCACCAGGGGGTTCTTTTCACCGCGCGGAGTGGGCACGACCATGATGATCTCGCCCACACCCGCCACATGCGCGGGGATGGCATTCATCAACACCGACGAGGGATAGGCCGCCTTGCCGCCGGGCACGTAGATGCCCACGCGATCGAGCGGCGTGACCTTCTGACCGAGCAGGGTGCCGTCGGCATCGCGGTAGGACCAGCTTTCGCCGCAGGCCTTCTTCTGGGCCTCGTGGTAGGCGCGCACGCGGGCCGCGGCCTGCTGCAGGGCCTCGCGCTGCGCGGTGGGCAGGCTGTCGAAGGCGGCACGCAGCTCGGACTGCGTGAGTTCCAGGTCCTGCATGGACCTGGCCGGCAGCGCGTCGAAGCGGGCCGTGTACGTCAGCACCGCCTCGTCGCCCTGCTGTCGCACGGCGTCCAGGATCTCGGCCACGCGGGACTCCACCTGGGAGTCGGTCTCGGCCGACCAGTGCAGCCGGGCCTGGAAGGCCGCGTCGAAATCGGGCTGGGCGGTGGACAGGCGCAGGGGCTGGGCGGGCGAGGTCATGGCGTTCAGGCCTGCGTCGCGCGGGCGAAGGCGTCGATCAGGCGTCGCAGCGGCGCCTGCTTGAGCTTGAGGGAGGCCTGGTTCACCACCAGGCGCGAGCTGATGTCCATGATGCGCTCGACCTCGACCAGCTGGTTGGCCTTGAGGGTGTTGCCGGTGGACACCAGGTCGACGATGGCATCGGCCAGGCCGGTCAGCGGGGCCAGTTCCATGCTGCCATACAGCTTGATCATGTCCACGTGCACGCCCTTGGCGGCGAAGAATTCGCGGGCAATGGACACGTACTTGGTGGCCACGCGCAGGCGCGCACCCTGGCGCACGGCGCTGGCGTAGTCGAAGTCAGCGCGCACCGCCACGCTCACCCGGCACTTGGCGATGCCCAGGTCCAGAGGGCTGTACAGGCCCTGGTTGCCATGCTCGATCAGGGTGTCCTTGCCCGTCACGCCCAGGTCGGCGCCACCGTATTGCACATACGTGGGCACATCCGAGGCGCGCACCAGCACCACGCGCACATCGGGCTGGTTGGTGGCGAGAATCAGCTTGCGTGATTTCTCGGGATCTTCCAGCACCTCGATGCCGGCGGCGCGCAAGAGGGGCAGGGTCTCGTCGAAGATGCGGCCCTTGGACAGGGCGAGGGTGAGGACGTTGGCGGTCATGGTCATTTCACCCTTTGAATATCGGCGCCGACACCACGGAGTTTTTCCTCCATCCGGTCGTAGCCGCGATCGAGGTGGTAGATCCGGTCGACCACGGTCTCGCCCGCAGCCACCAGGCCGGCGATGACCAGGCTGGCCGAGGCCCGCAGGTCGGTGGCCATGACGGTCGCGCCCGAGAGGCGCTCGACCCCTTCGATCAGCGCCGACTTGCCGTCGACCTGGATCTTCGCGCCCAGGCGGACCAACTCGTTCACGTGCATGAAGCGGTTCTCGAAGATCGTCTCGGTCACCAGCGAGGACCCCTTGCCGATCACGTTAAGGACCATGAACTGGGCCTGCATGTCGGTGGGAAAGCCCGGGTATTCGGTGGTGCGGAAGCTCTGCGCTGCCAGCCGCCCCTGCGAGCGGATGCGGATGCCGCCGTCCACGGCCTCGACGGTGGCGCCCGCCTCGCGCAGCTTGTCGATCACGGCGACCAGGTGGTCGGCCCGCCCATGGCGCAGGAGCACCTGGCCGCCGGTGGCGGCCACCGCACACAGGAAGGTGCCCGCCTCGATGCGGTCGGCCACCACGGTATGCGTGCAGCCTCGCAGGCGCTCGACCCCCTGGATGCGGATGCGGCTGGTGCCATGCCCCTCGATCTGCGCGCCCATGGCAATGAGCATCTCGGCCAGGTCGCCGATCTCGGGCTCCATGGCGGCGTTTTCCAGCACGGTCTCGCCCTCGGCCAGGGCGGCGGCCATGAGGAAGTTCTCGGTGCCGGTGACGGTGACCATGTCGGTGCGGATGCTGGCCCCTTGCAGGCGACGGCGGCCCGCCGGGAGTGAGGCCACCATGTAGCCGTGTTCGACCTGGATCTCGGCCCCCATCTGCTGCAGGCCCTTGATGTGCTGGTCCACCGGGCGCGAGCCGATGGCACAACCTCCAGGCAACGACACCCGGGCGCGACCGAAACGCGCCAGCAGCGGCCCCAGGGCCAGCACCGAGGCGCGCATGGTCTTGACCAGTTCGTACGGCGCCTCGGGCTTGTCCAGGGCACCCGCGTCCAGGACCACGCGGTCCCCCTCGCGCTGCACGGACACGCCCATGTTCTGGACCAGCTTCACCATGGTGGTCACGTCCTGCAGGCGCGGGACGTTCTCCAGCGTCACGGGCCGGTCGGTCAGGAGGGCCGCGCACAGTTCCGGCAAGGCGGCGTTCTTGGCGCCGGAAATCCGGACCTCGCCCTGGAGCGGGCGGCCCCCGCGGATCAAAAGCTTGTCCATGAAAAGAAGTGGGTCAGGCGCGGGGGGAAGACGCCGCCCATTCGGCCGGCGTCAGGGTCTTCATCGACAGGGCGTGGACCTCGTCGGTACGGATTTTCGCACCCAGCGTGGCATAGACCTGCTGGTGGCGCTGGATGGGGCGCTTGCCCTCGAAGTCGGCGGACACGACCAGCGCCGTCCAGTGACGGCCATCGCCGTCGACTTCGAGATGTTCGCAGGGCAGGCCGGCGGCGATGAGGGTGCGCAGTTGTTCGGCGGTCATTTCAGTTTCTCATGCAGCGACGAGCGCCAGTGCCAACACCAGGGCCAGCGCGGAACCGGCTTTGCCGGGCCGCTGGTGGCGCCCCCTTGAGGGGGAGGCGCCACAGGCGCTTCGGGGGTGGTTCATCATCCTCGGATCTTGTAGCCGATGCGCAGCAGGTGTACAGCCACCGCGCTCACCCCGCAGGTGGCCACGGCCACGACGGTCAGGCTGAACCAGGGCGAGACGTCGCTCACACCGAAGAAGCCATGGCGAAAGCCGTCGATCATGTAGAAGAAGGGATTGAGGTGGCTCACCTGCTGCCAGAAGCCGGGCAACGAGTGGATGGAATAGAACACGCCCGAGAGAAAGGTCATGGGCATGATGATGAAGTTCTGGAAGGCGGCCATCTGGTCGAACTTCTCGGCCCACAGACCGGCGATCAGACCCAGCCCCCCGAGCATGCCGGCCCCCAGCACCGCGAACACGAGGATCCACAGGGGCTGCGCGAACTGGGGCGTGACGAACAGGGATGTGACCGCCAGCACTCCGCCGCCCACACACAGACCCCGGGCAATGGACGAGCCCACGTAGGCGAAGAACCAGGCCCAGTGCGACAAGGGCGTGAGCAGCACGAAGACCAGGTTGCCCATGATCTTGCTCTGGATCAGGGACGAGGAGCTGTTGGCAAAGGCGTTCTGCAGCACGGACATCATGACCAGCCCCGGCACCAGGAAGGACGTGTAGTCGATGCGGTCATAGACCTTGACGTGGCCTTCGAGCACATGGCCGAAGATCATGAGATAGAGCAGCGCGGTGAGCACGGGCGCAGCGACGGTCTGGAAACCGACCTTCCAGAAACGCAGGACTTCCTTGTAGAAGAGGGTCTGCCAGCCGCTCACCGCACGACCTCCGCCCGGTCGGCGTCCGTCCGTGACGCAGTCACCGCGCCTGCGGCCTGCTGGCCCTTGCCAGCCATCACCTCCAGGAAGACGTCTTCGAGGTCGGCCTTGCGGATTTCCACGTCCTCGGCCTGCAGGCCCGCTTCGCGCAGGGCCGCCAGGTGGCCCTCGATCTCGCGGGCATCGTGCGCGGGCAGCTGCACGATCCGGCCGGTGACGCGTGCCCGCGCCGCGAGCGCGGGCGGCAGGCGGTGACCGTCGGCCTTGAACCGCAGGACATTGCTCGACGCGGCACGCAGCAGGTCGCTGGTGCGCTCCAGGGCCACCACCCGTCCCGACTTGAGCATGGCGATGCGCCCGCACAGGGCCTCGGCCTCCTCGAGGTAGTGGGTGGTCAGGAGCACCGTATGCCCCTGGCGATTGAGCTTGGCGATGAACTGCCACAGCGTCTGGCGCAACTCGACGTCGACCCCCGCGGTGGGCTCGTCCAGCACGATGACGGGCGGCTTGTGCACCAGGGCCTGGGCCACCAGCACGCGGCGCTTCATGCCGCCCGAGAGCTGGCGCATGTTGGCGCGGGCCTTGTCGGCCAGGCCGAGGTTTTCGAGCAGTTCATCGATCCAGTCGTCGTTGCGGGCGATGCCGAAATACCCGGACTGGATGCGAAGCGCCTCGCGCACGGTGAAGAAGGGGTCGAACACCAGCTCCTGGGGGACGATGCCCAGTTGGCGGCGTGCCTGCGCGTAGTCGGCCTGCACGTCGTGGCCATGGACGGTGACCCGCCCGCCGCTGGCACGCACCAGACCGGCCAGAATGCTGATGAGAGTGGTCTTGCCCGCGCCGTTGGGCCCCAGCAGGCCGAAGAACTCGCCGTCCTCGACGTCCATGCTGACGCCGTCGAGGGCCTGGAACTCGCCGCGGGCGCCGTGGTAGGTCTTGGAAACCGATTGGAAGGAGATGGCGGGCATGGGAACCCGCCATTTTAGGCGGAGGCCGGCTCCTGATCAGGGAGCAGGGCGTCCACGCCGTACAGGGTAGCCAGGGCGCGCAGGCGCGCGGGCATGCCGGTGACGCCAAACCCCATGCCCAGGGCCAAGGCATTGCGCCGCGCATCCAGCAGCACGGCCAACGCCGAGGAATCGAAGCGTTCCAGTGCCGAGGCGTCAGCCACCGCCTGGGGGTCTGTGCTGGCCCGCAGGGCCTGGGCCAGCATGCGGGCGCATCCCGCCGCCTGCGGGTGGGTCAGGACGCTGGGCAGGACCAGGCGCGCCATGGGGGGTCAGCTGCGCCCGCTGCGGGCGTTGTTCGCGCGATTGCGCTCGGACAGGGTGGCGATCAGGCCATCCAGGCCCTTGGCGTTGATCTCCTGCGCGAACTGGCTGCGGTAGGTCTCGACCAGCCACACGCCCAGCACGTTGAGGTTGAAGATCTTCCAGCCCGCGCCCTCACCGGGCGTCTTTTCGAGGCGGTAATCGAGCTGGATCGGGTCGCCCCGTCCGCGGATCTCGGTGCGCACCAGGACCTCGGTCTCGGCGGGGGCCGCCCGCAGGGGGCGTACCACGATGGTCTCCTCCCCCACCTGCATCAGCGCCCCCGAGTAGGTGCGCACCAGCAGGGTCTTGAATTCCTCCTGCAGGCGCTTGCGCTGCTCGGGCGTGGCCTGCCGCCACGCGGGACCGACCGCCTGCGCCGTCATGCGCTGGAAGTTGACGTTGGGCATGATCCGCGTGTCGACCAACGCGATGATGCGCTGGATGTCGCCGGCACGCAGGCCCGGGTCGGCCTTGATGGCGGCCAGGGTCTGCTCGGACAGGCGCCGGATCAGGGCGTCGGGGGCCTCGTCGGCCGCCTGGACCTGCGGTGCCAGCACCGACAGGACGGCCGCCAGGGCCAGGCCGGCGACTCGCAGGCCAAGAACTCGTCGTTTCATATCACTCGTCTTTCGGGTCGTCGGGCAGCTTGGGGGGCTCGCCCTCGAAGATTTCGGCGCGCCGGCGCTGCAGGTAGGCGTCGCGCGTGAAAGTGTAGCGATCGAGCGCCACCTCATCGATCAGGCGCCCGGCCCGCAGCACGGAGGCCCGGGCGTCGACCGCGCGCAGGGCGTAGCTGGCGTTGCGGGCCCCGGCTGGATCGATCTCGCGCACCAGGTCGCCCTGGCGGTCGACGGCCAGGGCGGACGCGTCACGCAGGGTCGAGGGGCCCAGGACCGGAAGCACCAGGTAGGGACCCGACGGGACGCCCCAGGTGGCCAAGGTCTGGCCGAAGTCCTCGCGGTGCCGCTCGATGCCGGCTTCGGTGGCGATGTCCAGCACGCCGTAGAAACCGAACACGGTGTTCACGCTCACGCGCATCAGGCTCTCGGCGGCATGCTGCATCTTGAACTGCAAGGCGCTGTTCACCATCGACCAGACGTCGCCCAGGTTGGAAAAGACGTTGCCCACCGCCTTGCGCGCCGGCGCCGGGACATGGTCCTGGTAGGCAGACGCCACCGGCTTGAGGACAGCGGCGTCCAGTTCGTCGTTGAAACGCGAGACACCCCGGTTGAAGTTTTCCAGCGGATCGCGGCGATCCGGGCCGGTGGCACACCCCGTCAGCGCGAGCGCCAGCACCGCCAGACAGGCGGCACGCAACACAGGGCGGGAGATGTCAGGGGCGTTCATTTGCGTGGGGCGGCAGGCTTGCTCTGGGTGCCACCTTCCTCGGCCTTGCTGTAGAGGAACTGGCTGATCAGATTTTCCAGTACGACGGCGGATTGGGTACTGGAAATCGTATCGCCCTGTTTCAGGTTCTGGTCGCCGGCACCGGCCTCGATGCCGATGTACTGCTCCCCCAGCAGCCCGCTGGTGAGGATCTTGAGCGAGCTGTCCTTGGGAAAGGCGTATTGCGCCTGCAGCGACAGGGTGACACGAGCCTGGAAGCTCTTGTCGTCGAAGCTGATGGACTCCACCCGGCCGATCACCACGCCCGCGCCCTTGACCGCAGCACGGGGCTTGAGGCCGCCGATGTTGTCGAACTTGGCCACCACCTGGTAGGTGGGCTGGAAGTTCAGCGACAGGAGGTTGGCCGATTGCAGGGCCAGGAACAGGACGGCCAGCGCGCCCAGGAGCACGAAGAGGCCGACCCACACATCGTTCTTTGACTTTTCCATATTCAAACCCTCGTCATGGACCGCGTACCCAGGCAGGCGGCCGGCGCGGAGCCGGCTTCGCCGGGCCGCGGGCGGCGCTCCCTGGGGGAAGGCGGCCGCAGGCCGCTTCGGGGGGAATTCTTCATATGCTGAACATCAAGGCGGTGAGGATGAAGTCCAGGCCCAGGACCGCCAGCGAAGCCACGACCACCGTGCGCGTCGTGGCACGCGAGACGCCCTCCGGCGTGGGCTGGGCCTCGAACCCCTGGAGCAAGGCGATGAAGGTGACGGTGATGCCGAACACGACGCTCTTGACGATGCCGTTGCCCACGTCCTTCCAGACGTCGACGCCGCCTTGCATCTGGCTCCAGAAGGCGCCGGGGTCGACCCCGATCATCAGCACCCCCACGACATAACCGCCCAGGATGCCGATCGCGCTGAACACGGCGGCCAGCAGCGGCATGGCGATCAGGCCACCCCAGAAGCGGGGGGCCAGGATGCGGCGCACCGGGTCGACGGCCATCATCTCCATCGCGGAGAGTTGCTCGCCAGCTTTCATCAGGCCGATCTCGGCGGTGAGCGAGGTGCCGGCGCGGCCCGCGAACAGCAAGGCGGTGATCACCGGCCCGAGTTCGCGCACCAGGCTCAGGGCCACCAGCAGGCCCAGGGCCTCCGAAGACCCATAGCGCTGCAGCGTGTAGTACCCCTGCAGGCCCAGCACGAAGCCGACGAAGAGGCCGGACACACCGATGATGGCCAGCGAGTAGTTGCCCAGGAAATGAACCTGGTCACGCACCAGCGAGAAGCGGCGCAGGGTGGGTGCGGTCAGTTGCAGCAGGCGCCCGAACAGGCGCGCGCCGCGGCCGATGTCGGACAGCTTGGCGCGGGTGGCGTTACCCAGGTGGGCGAGTGCCGACACGCTCATGGCCTCAACCCCGCGCTGAAGTCCTGGTCCACGCTGGGGCCCGGGTAATGGAAATGCACCGGGCCCTCGGGCTGCGCATGGACGAACTGGCGCACCAGCGGGTCGTCCGAGGCCATGACCTCCTGGGGCGAGCCCTGCGCGGCGATGCGCCCGTTGGCCAGGATGATCACCTGGTCGGCGATGCGGAAGGTCTCTTCCAGGTCGTGCGAGACGACGATGCTGGTGATGCCCAGGGTGTCGTTCAGGCGCCGAATCAGTTGCGCCGAGGTGCCCAGGGAGATCGGGTCCAGGCCCGCGAAGGGCTCGTCGTACATGATCAGTTCGGGGTCGAGTGCGATCGCGCGGGCCAGGGCCACGCGCCGCGCCATGCCTCCGGAAATCTGCGCGGGCATCAGGTCGCGCGCACCGCGCAGGCCGACGGCGTTGAGCTTCATCAGCACGATGTCCCGCACCAGCGGCTCGGGCAGCGTGGTGTGTTCGCGCAGGGGGAACGCCACGTTGTCGAACACCGACAGGTCGGTGAACAGCGCGCCGAACTGGAACAGCATCCCCATGCGCCGGCGGGCCGCGTACAGGCCGTCGCGGTCCAGGCCGCCGATGTCCTGACCGTCGAACAGCAGCTGCCCCGCCTGCGCCCGCACCTGGCCCCCCACCAGGCGCAGGACCGTGGTCTTGCCGCCGCCCGAAGCGCCCATGAGGGCGGTGACCTGGCCGCGGGGCACGGTGAAGCTCACCCCATCGAGGATGGGGCGCTCACCGTAGCCGAAACGCAGGTTCCGGCATTGCACCAGCGCAGACGCGTCGTCGAGGGCCATCAGGGCACAGAGTAAAGAAAAAGGCCGGATTCCGCCCGGCCTTGAGCTAGGGAAAACCCCGATGATACGTGGACGGCCGCGCCGGCCGCCCCGCAGGGGATTCCCTCAACGCGGAAGGTCGCTGAACCCCATCAGGAATTCGTCGACCGCGCGGGCCACCTGGCGGCCTTCGCGGATCGCCCAGACCACCAGGGACTGGCCCCGGCGCATGTCTCCCGCCGCAAAGACCTTGGGCACGTTGGTGGCGTAGCCGCCGATGAAGTCGGTCGTGGCGCGGGCGTTGCCGCGGGCGTCCTTGTCCACGCCGAAGGCGTCCAGGATGCTGCCCACAGGGCTGACGAAACCCATGGCCAGGAGCACCAGGTCGGCCTTCAATGTCTGCTCGGAGCCCGGGACTTCGACCATCTTGCCGTCCTTCCACTCGACGCGGACGGTCTTCAGGCCGGTGACCTGGCCCTTTTCACCCAGGAATTCCTTGGTGGCGATGGCGAACTCGCGGTCGCAGCCCTCTTCGTGCGAGGAGGACGTGCGCAGCTTGTACGGCCAGTAGGGCCAGGTCAGTGCCTTGTTCTCCTGCTCGGGAGGCTGCGGCATCAGCTCGAACTGCACGACGCTCTTGGCACCATGACGGTTGCTGGTGCCCACGCAGTCGCTGCCGGTGTCACCGCCACCAATCACGATGACGTGCTTGCCGTCGGCGCGCAGCTGCCCTTTGAGCTTGTCGCCGGCGTTGACCTTGTTCTGCTGGGGCAGGAACTCCATCGCGAAATGGATGCCGTCCAGGTCGCGGCCCGGCACGGGCAGGTCGCGCGACTGCTCGGCGCCGCCGGTCAGGACCACCGCGTCGAAGTCCTTCTGCAGCTGCTCGGGGGTGATCGTTTCCTGGGCCCAGTTGGTGACCTTGGAGTCGGCCGGCAGCTTGCCGATCATCACGCCGGTGCGCACCTTCACGCCCTCGGCCACCATCTGCTCGACGCGGCGGTCGATGTGGTGCTTTTCCATCTTGAAGTCGGGGATGCCGTAGCGAAGCAGGCCGCCCACCCGGTCGTTCTTCTCGAACAGCGTCACGTCATGACCGGCGCGGGCCAGTTGCTGCGCGGCGGCCATGCCGGCGGGGCCGGAGCCGACCACCGCCACCTTCTTGCCAGTCTTGATCTTGGCGGGGCGCGGCTGGACCCACCCGTGTTCCCAGGCGCGGTCGATGATGGCGTGCTCGATGGACTTGATGCCCACCGCGTCGTCGTTCACGTTCAGGGTGCAGGCGGCCTCGCAGGGCGCGGGGCAGATGCGGCCGGTGAACTCGGGGAAGTTGTTGGTGGAGTCCAGCACCGCGAACGCGTTCTGCCAGTCCTGGCGGTACACGAGGTCGTTGAAGTCCGGAATGATGTTGTTGACGGGGCAGCCGCTGTTGCAGAACGGCGTGCCGCAGTCCATGCAGCGGGCACCCTGCTTCTTGGCCTGTTCGTCATTCAGGCCGATGACGAATTCCTTGTAGTGCTTGACGCGCTCGGGAACTGGCTTGTAGCCCTCCTCAAGACGCTCGAATTCCATGAAGCCGGTGATTTTTCCCATGGTGTTGCTCCGTGTTCCTTGTGTGCGCCGGCTTCATGCCGCTGCAACGGCGGCCTTGGCGTTGTTGCCGGAGGCCTCGACTTCGCGCTGGTGCATTTCGCCCAGGGCGCGCTTGTACTCGTTGGGGAAGACCTTGACGAACTTGCCGCGTGCGGTGTCCCAGTGGTCCAGGAGTTCGCGCGCGCGCTTGCTGCCGGTCCAGCGGTTGTGGTCCTCGAGCAGGCGTTTGAGCAGGGCCTCGTCGGCCTGGTCGCCGTGCAGCTTGGTCTTGGCGCTGGCGGCCTTCTGTTCGGCCGCGGGCAGCACCTTCTCCAGCGACACCATGGCGGTGTTGCAGCGCGAGGCAAACTGACCGTCCTCGTCGTAGACGAAGGCCACGCCGCCGGACATGCCCGCCGCGAAGTTGCGGCCGGTCTTGCCCAGGACGACGACGGTGCCGCCGGTCATGTACTCACAGCCGTGGTCGCCCGTGCCTTCCACCACGGTGGTGGCGCCCGAGAGGCGCACCGCGAAGCGCTCGCCTGCAACGCCGCTGAAGAAGGCCTCGCCGGTGGTCGCGCCATAGAGCGCGGTGTTGCCGATGATGATGTTCTTCGTGGCCTCGCCGCGGAAGTCGATGCTCGGGCGCACCACGATGCGTCCGCCCGACAGGCCCTTGCCGGTGTAGTCGTTGGCGTCGCCGATCAGGTACAGCGTGATGCCGTTCGTGAGGAAGGCGCCGAAGGACTGGCCGCCCGTGCCTTCGAGCTGGATGCGGATGGTGTCGTCGGGCAGGCCGGTGGGGTGCACCTTGGTGACCGCGCCGGACAGCATCGCACCGACAGAGCGGTTCACGTTCATGGCCTTTTCCATGAACTGGACCTTCTCGCCCTTCTCGATGGCGGCCTTGGACTTCTCGATCAGCTTGCGGTCCAGGCTCTTCTCGAGGCCGTGCTCCTGTTCGGCCACGTGGTAGCGCGGCACGTCGTCCGGGACCACCGGGCGGGCCAGCAGACGGCTGAAATCGAGGCCGCGCGCCTTCCAGTGCGCGATGCCCTGCTTCATGTCCAGCAGGTCGGAGCGGCCCACCAGTTCGTCGAAGGTGCGGATGCCCAGTTGCGCCATGATCTGGCGCACTTCCTCGGCGACGAAGAAGAAGTAGTTGACGACGTGCTCGGGCTTGCCCGCGAACTTCGCACGCAGCACCGGGTCCTGCGTGGCCACGCCCACCGGGCAGGTGTTCAGGTGGCACTTGCGCATCATGATGCAGCCCTCGACCACCAGCGGCGCGGTGGCGAAGCCGAATTCGTCGGCGCCCAGGAGGGCGGCAATCGCCACATCGCGGCCGGTCTTCATCTGGCCGTCGGCCTGGACGCGGATGCGGCCCCGCAGGCGGTTCAGGACCAGGGTCTGCTGGGTCTCGGCGAGACCGATTTCCCAGGGCGAGCCGGCGTGCTTGATGGACGACCAGGGCGAAGCGCCGGTGCCGCCGTCATGGCCAGCGATCACCACATGGTCGGCCTTGCACTTGGCCACGCCCGCGGCGATGGTGCCCACACCCACCTCGGACACCAGCTTGACGCTGATGTCGGCGTGCGGTGCCACGTTTTTCAAATCGTGGATGAGTTGCGCCAAGTCTTCGATGGAATACATATCGTGCTC
>JACCDL010103520.1_pt1 | contig 55436 bp, 46 predicted proteins | sample 7441931 | NCBI WGS metagenome assembly JACCDL01 (sample SAMN15323437, study PRJNA562643) | freshwater metagenome | isolation source: river surface water | place: USA:Blue River Watershed | collected 2017-08-16
ACGACACCGTGCACTGGCTGACGCAGATCTGATCTGGCAATTCTGGCAAAAACTCGGGCAGCAAATTCCACAGGATGTGCTGACGCCCACCCTGAAGACCTTGTTGCAGCGTCCTAGTCTGCCATCGCATCTACCCAGCGATACGCTCGATCACTTGCCCGATACGCCGGGCGTTTATTTGTTTTATGGCGAAAATGATTTGCCCCTTTATGTCGGCAAAAGTGTGCATCTGCGGCAGCGCGTGATGTCGCATTTCAGTGCCGATCACAAGCTCTACAAGGAAATGCGCCTTTCACAACAACTGCATCGCATCGAATGGCGCGAAACCGTGGGGGAAATCGGTGCGCTGCTGCTCGAAGCACAACTCGTGAAATCGCTGCAGCCCATCCACAATCGCAAATTACGACGTCAAGGTAGTTTGTGCGCCTGGCGCCTCAAGGACGATGCCGGCATTCATGCAGCACCTGAGCTCAGTTATGCCAGTGATGCAGATTTCGGTCGCACAGATGCCGTCTATGGCTTGTTCAGTTCCAAACGCAAAGCAGAGAGCACACTGCGAGAACTCGCCGAGCAGCATCAGCTGTGTCTGGTACAACTCGGTCTTGAGGGTCGCGCACAATCAAACAAACCTTGTTTCGGATGGCAGCTGCAGCGCTGCAAAGGTGTGTGCATCGGCAAGGAGGCAGCCGCCTTGCATCACGCCCGCTTGCTGACAGCGCTATCCGGACTGCGCGTGCAAACCTGGCCTTATGAAGGTGCGGTTGGTTTGATTGAACAAGGTAGCAGCGGCAAGAAAGCGGTACATCTGGTGAACAATTGGTGTTATCTGGGCACCGCAGAATCTGACGAAGCCTTGCAGGATCTGATGGAAAAATCGCCCGCCCGACCGGTATTCGATATGGATACTTACAAAATTCTCAGCAGAGCTTTGATGAAACAACATCTCACAGTGCGGAAGCTGAGTGGGGTTAGGGTCGAAAACTCATCTTAATTTGATAATCTTCTTTTGAATTTTGTGCTGATCTGCTTTTCAGACGTGAAATTTCCTTCCCCGACGCCAAGCGCCGCGATATGATGTCCACATATCGACGCAGTAGGTCAAATAACAAAATATCGGGCGCAGCACCCATCAACATGGGTAGATTCGCGATCCCGGCCGCTGCCAGCCCCCCTCACAATTCCGTTTTCAGCAATCTGTTCTACGCAGGGCATTCCCTTGCCGCGAACGCGCACTGATGTCGAGCCCTTTGCCTGGTCATTGAACTGGGAAAGACTTGATCGGTGTCAACTGCCTGGGATAGCCCGTCGTTAAGATAGACCGCTTTTTGCGAGCCGACTGTTCATGATGTCGTATCGCTTGAATGTCAGTTTTTGATTTACAGAGCATGGATTCAGTCACTGGAGAAAAATAATGGATGAAATCGTCATCGTCGCTGCCGCCAGAACCGGGGTGGGCAAATTTGGAGGAACGCTCGCCAAGGTACCCGCGACCGAATTGGGTGCACATGTGATTAAGGGTTTGATCGCACAAACGGGGGTCGATCCCGCATTGATCAGCGAAGTCATTCTCGGACAAGTACTGACAGCAGGCGTTGGACAAAACGCTGCCAGACAAGCCGTCATACGCGGCGGACTCCCGGATCACGTGCCCGCCATGACCATTAACAAAGTGTGCGGTAGCGGACTCAAGGCCACGCACCTCGCAGCGCAGTCACTGCGTTGCGGCGATGCAGAAATCATCATTGCGGGTGGTCAGGAAAATATGAGTGCATCGCCTCATGTGTTGAACAACTCGCGCGATGGCTTTCGCATGGGTGATACGAAACTGACTGACACCATGATTGTCGATGGTCTCTGGGATGTCTATAACCAGTACCACATGGGCGTCACTGCAGAGAACGTTGCGAAAAAATTCAATATTTCACGTGCCGAGCAAGATGAATTCGCACTCGCTTCGCAACACAAAGCAGAAGCTGCGCAAAAGGCTGGCAAATTCAAGGATGAAATCCTGCCACTGGAAATTGCCGGCAAAAAGGGCAGCATCATTTTCGATCGCGACGAATACATCAAGGAAGGCAGTACGCTGGAGGCATTGTCGTCGCTGCGCCCCGCATTCAACAAGGAAGGCACTGTCACCGCAGGCAATGCTTCAGGCATCAATGACGGCGCCGCCGCAGTGATGATGATGAGTTCTGGCAAAGCCGCTCAACTCGGCCTGAAACCGTTGGCCAAGATACGCGCTTACGCATCCGCCGGGCTGGACCCCAGCATCATGGGCATGGGTCCGGTATCGGCCAGTCAGTTATGCCTGAAGCGGGCGGGCTGGACACCAAAAGAGCTGGATCTCATGGAGATCAATGAAGCTTTCGCTGCACAGGCCATCGCAGTTAACAAAGAAATGGGCTGGGACACCAGCAAAATTAATGTCAATGGCGGCGCAATCGCGATCGGACATCCGATCGGTGCCTCAGGCTGCCGGATCTTGGTGACACTGATCCACGAAATGATCCGGCGCGATGCCAAGCGTGGGCTGGCCAGTTTGTGCATTGGTGGCGGTATGGGCGTAGCGCTGGCAATAGAACGCTGATTTTTAAGAGGCAGTGGGACAAATATCGCACTGCCAAATGAATGACATCACAATAAGGAGCACATATGAGTCGAGTTACTTTAGTTACAGGAGGCATGGGCGGTCTGGGTGAAGCCATTTGCATGAAAATGGCCGACATGGGATATGACGTAGCGACCACCTACTCTCCCGGTAATACAAAGGTGTCCGCATGGCTGGAAGAGATGAAAGCCAAGGGCTATCACTTCCGCGCCTATCCCTGCGACGTCGCCAGCTTTGAATCAGCGCAGGAATGTATTTCGCACATCACCAAAGATATGGGACCGGTCGATGTACTGGTCAACAATGCAGGTATCACGCGCGATATGACGTTCAAGAAAATGGACAAGGTCAACTGGGATGCGGTCATGAAAACCAATCTGGACTCGGTTTTCAACATGACCAAGCCGGTCTGCGATGGCATGACCGATCGTGGCTGGGGACGCATCATCAATATCTCATCGGTGAATGGACAAAAAGGCGCGTTTGGCCAGACCAACTATTCGGCAGCAAAGGCCGGCATGCATGGTTTCAGCAAGGCGCTCGCTCTGGAAGTGGCGCGCAAAGGTGTGACCGTCAACACGATTTCACCCGGCTATATCGGTACCAAGATGGTGACCGCGATTCCGCAAGACGTACTGGACAGCAAAATCATTCCGCAAATTCCTATGGGTCGTTTGGGCAAACCTGAAGAAGTCGCCGGATTGGTCGCCTATCTGGCTTCCGATGAAGCTGCCTTCCTGACAGGTGCCAATATCGCGATCAATGGCGGACAGCATATGCAATAAACCTACCGGGCTGGCGAACGCTGGCTTGTATCAGCGCTGAAGCAAGGCAGAGTTCTGGTAAAATTCTGTCAATGCCTCGGTGGTGAAATTGGTAGACGCGCCGGACTCAAAATCCGGTTCCGCAAGGAGTGTCGGTTCGATTCCGACCCGAGGCACCAGATGTAAGCAAATAAAAACCCCTGCTCCTCACTGGATTGCGGGGGTTTTTTATTTCTTTTCTTGAGCTTCGTTAGACTCAGCTGGCGCACCCTCGAGTGCCGGTGGCACGGCGGGTGTTTCCGGGCTTTCAGCCGCAGCCTCAGTGGGTGCCGTGTCTGCAGCCGGTGTATCTGTGGCAGCTTCCTGCGCTGCAGGTTTGTCGTCTTTTTTCTCTTCAGGCTTAGGACGTTTGGGTCGCTGCCTGCTGCGCTGATCCATCACCATCAAGACGGTGGCCACCATAGTGAGCACCACCAGCATAATGATCACCGACATCGGCATCACCGCCACCACCCCCATAAAACCGATCAGTAAAAACAGAATGAGCGGCAATGCCGCCATCTCGGCCACAAAAACGAAAGGCGTGACAAACGCGCACATCAGCAAAATGAAACTAATCCATTGCGCATTAAAGTCCCGGCTTAGCAGTGCGTGAATACCTACGCTAAGAAACAACAGGCCTATGGGGAATCGCACCCACCAGTGACCCCAGAACTTGCGACTAGCTACTCGCCCATTGCTGATGTAACGGCGTTGTTGCGCGAGGGCCTCATCTGTCCATTCCCAGCGCTTGGATTTGACTAACTGTATGCCCGTTGAAATGATCCAGAACATCAGCCCATAAATCCATATCATCAGCGGCAAAATCCAACTGCCCGACCCGGATTGGGTAGTAAATGCATACCAGGTCTGAACGACCGCAGGCGTGCCCAGCGTAACAAAAGTGGGTACGGCCGCAATCGACACCCGCTCATGCGCGCTGACAGGTATCCACTCGCCATTGACACCGGGTTCTTTTTTCATTCGCTCGAACTAACCATTGATTGACGTTGTCGTATTTTGATCCACAGTGCGATCACCGCCACCGCGATGATCAACAGCACAGCAATAGCGCCCATGAGAGGGAGAGTTTGTACAATCCACCGGATCAGCGCAAGGATCACGACTGCCAGGGCCACCATGAACACCAGCAGCAAAGGTTCACGCCAGACCCACAAATTTACCAGCGCGAGTACGGCGGTACCGACCAGCCAGCTACCCGGCAGCTGCATTCCATGAACCACCAGCACCCAGTACAACACCGCTGTCAATGCAATCGCCAACGGCGCTCGGATCAAGGGATGAGAAGGCAATTGCCATTCATATTCTTCAGGTATTGACGAGATTGGTCGCGGCAATTGCGGCTCAAACAGAATCCCATCGCGCCGCCAGCGCCGCTGACGGCGGCGATCCGACCATTTTGTCCAAACGATGGTTAGCAAAAGCAAGCTGACGATGATCAGCCAGACCTCCGTCATCGTTACGACCAGCCCAGTGCGCCGAGCCAGAAAGCCCACACCCACGATCAACATCAGGATGAGTACCCAGCGCAGCCGGCGCAAGCGTCGGCCGCGAGCATCCTCCTCGCCTTTACTACCGATCGTATCGCTGATCGTTCCGATGCCGCCGCCTTGCTTCATCAAGCCGCCTTCGCCTCGCCGAAAAATGCCAGAAGTCATTGATATTGCAGGATTTTCTGGCCCTTGAAATGCGCCGCTATTCTAGCATCGTCATTCCCAACGGCAACTTGATTGCTGGAACCTCGTTTGAGGCATGGATGTCAGCGGAGAATCGCAGCCATGTTTTCCGGGTCTGTCTTGCACCTCCACGATCAGACAAAAATTGTCAGCAAATGACAAAAATAGTTTTTGTACGCACATATTGTCACTTCTGGTTTCTGCCTCTGGTATCTTGAATGCAAGAATTTCAACTTAGGCGTTTAACGATCCCAGTTTTGACGATCGATATAACGCTAATTCAGGCGATTAATGAATCAAGATACTGAGATTTTTTTTGTGTATGAATAATTCGATCGAATAACGGCTAGTTTTACAGAATCAATTTCTTCAGACAGTGCGATAACACTGACACCCTTAGTCGAACGCTGATGTGGCACAGAGCTTGCCCTTCTGCACGAATCCACTCATTTCGTGGATTTCACAGTCAATTCAGTTTTCACTAGGGAGTGTCACATGAGAAGTACTTACCGCAGCCGCCCCAGCGGGGCAGCACAACAGGGTTTTACATTGATTGAATTGATGATCGTGGTTGCGATTATCGGTATTTTGGCTGCGGTGGGTATTCCTGCTTATCAGGATTACACGGCGAAAGCGCGGATTGCTGAAGGGCCTAGCTTGGCGACTCCCGCAATGACTGCGCTAGGTGTTGCTTGCAGCGATGGCACACTGGCCGCCAAAGGCGCCAACCTTACCCATGATGACCTTGGACTTCCTGACAAAGGCTCAATTAAGGGGAAAAACGTTACTTCGGTGGAGGTCAAGGCAACCGCTGCTGACGCAGCATTGATCACCATTCTTTATGGCGCGGGAATTCCCGGGGTGGCTGCTGACGATTCGATTATTTACAAAGGCGACTGCAAGCCAGGTACTGGATTGACCTGGACAATTGATCCGACCAGTAAAGTTCCGGCTCGCTTGTTGCCAAAAGTCTGACAAAGTTGAAAACAAAAAAGGGAGCCTCGCGCTCCCTTTTTTTGTGTTTCACAAAAGATTAGAGCATCGCCTTCAGTAAACGTGCCATCTCCGAAGGGTTCCGCGTGACCTTGATACCGCAGGCATCCATGATCTCCAGCTTCGCCTGCGCAGTATCTGCACCGCCCGAAATCAAGGCACCGGCATGACCCATGCGCTTGCCAGGTGGCGCTGTAACACCAGCAATGAAACCAACTACAGGTTTCTTCATGTTGTCCCGGATCCAGTAAGCGGCATTCGCTTCATCAGGCCCGCCAATTTCGCCAATCATGATGACCGCATCCGTATCCGGATCGTCATTGAACATTTTCATGATGTCGATGTGCTTGAGCCCGTTGATCGGATCACCACCAATACCTACCGCTGACGATTGACCGAGTCCCAGTGCAGTAAGCTGACCCACTGCTTCATAGGTCAGCGTACCTGAACGCGACACCACACCGATACGGCCTTTTTTGTGGATGTGACCAGGCATGATGCCGATCTTAATTTCATCGGGCGTAATCAAACCGGGGCAGTTCGGCCCGAGCAAGAGCGTCTTGCTGCCCGCCTTGGCCATTTTGTCTTTCAGCGCGAGCATGTCGCGTACCGGAATGCCTTCGGTGATGCAGATGGCCAAGTCGAGTTCAGCTTCAACCGCTTCCCAAATCGCGTCGGCAGCACCTGCCGGCGGCACGTAGATAACGGAAACGTTAGCGCCCGTCTTTTCTTTCGCTTCGCGCACATTCGCGTAAATCGGAATGCCTTCGAAATCTTCGCCGGCTTTTTTCGGATTGACGCCCGCCACAAAACATTCTTTGCCATTCGCATAGTCGCGACACATACGGGTGTGGAACTGGCCAGTTTTACCAGTAATACCCTGCGTTACAACCTTCGTGTTTTTATTAATCAGAATCGACATAATGTGTCCTTGCGCAATTAGTGAGCGTTGGCTGCGGCAACGACCTTCTGCGCAGCTTCTTCCATGGTGTCGGCGGCAATGATGGGCAAGCCGGAATCTGCCAGCATCTTTTTGCCGATGTCTTCGTTCGTACCTTTCATGCGTACGACCAAGGGCACGCTCAGTGATACCGCGCGTGACGCCGTAATCACGCCTTCGGCGATCACATCACACCGCATGATGCCGCCGAAGATATTCACCAGTATCGCTTTCAAATGCGGATTCTTCAGCATGATCTTGAAGGCTTCAGTCACTTTCTCGGTGGTAGCACCACCACCGACATCGAGGAAGTTGGCTGGCTCACCATCGAAGAGTTTGATGGTATCCATCGTGGCCATCGCCAAACCAGCACCGTTAACGAGACAACCGATATTGCCATCGAGTGAGATATAGGCAAGATCGAATTTGGAAGCCTCGACTTCGGCGGGGTCTTCTTCGTCCAGATCACGGTAGGCCACGATCTCAGGATGGCGGAACAAAGCATTACTATCGAAATTGAATTTGGCATCCAGTGCGATAACTTTGCCATCGCCAGTGAGTATCAATGGATTGATTTCAGCGAGTGAGGCATCGGTTTCCCAGTACGCCTGATACAAACCCTGCAACTGCTTGCGCGCATCGGCGATTGACGCTGGCGGCACACCGATTTTTGCAGCAATGTCATCAGCCTCTGCATCTTTCAGACCCGTTGCCGGATCGATGGCGACTTTATGAATCAGCTCGGGGTGTTTTTCAGCGACTTCTTCGATATCCATACCGCCTTCGCTTGAGGCCATCAGCACGACGCGCTGCGAAATACGGTCTGTCACCATGGAGACGTAGAGCTCTTTTTTGATGTCTGCGCCTTCTTCAATCAACAGCCGTCGTACTTTCTGGCCTTCGGGACCGGTCTGATGCGTCACGAGCTGCATGTCCATGATCTGGTTTGCATATTCGCGTACCTGATCCATGGACTTGGCTACTTTTACGCCACCGCCTTTGCCACGTCCACCCGCATGAATCTGCGCCTTCACGACCCAAACCGGACCACCGAGCGTTTCAGCGGCCTTCATGGCTTCATCAACACTCATGCACGGAATGCCACGCGGAACCGTGACACCGAATTTTTTCAGGATTTCTTTTCCCTGGTACTCATGGATTTTCATGCGGACTTCCCCCTAACGCACAATTGTTTTGAATGACTTTTCTTGAAATTTTCAGCGCTTGGCTGAAGGCTTGATAACCCAACGCGGGTAATATTTTTTGACTGCCGGCCCATCGCGTCGCAGTGCGTGGCAGCGGTCCAGCTGAAACGGCGGCTGGGCATTTTCATCGTCGGTTTCGCCATCACGAGTGGGCAGCACATCACCCGCAAAGGCCTGTATGGCGGCGGTCGGTAACACGCTGCTCAATTCAGTCAGATGGGTGCAGCCTTGTATACCGGCCAGCCGCTCTCGCAAATCATGACGGAAACTCTGGATGAGATTCAGGCCAATCAGTTTTTTATATGCAAGACCAAAAGTGTCGCAATACCCAGGATAAGGCACCGAATCAGACACGGCCTCCGCATCAACAATATTGAGTTGGGTATCAATGGTTATTCTGAGCCAGAGATCGTGAATCGGCTCGTTGGGTCCGCGCTGGCCAGAGGCGAGCTCAACAATACGGGGTTTGGTATCCGTGATGCGCGCGTCGATATCCCAAAGACCATCATCGCGCTCGAAGGCCTGTGCCACGATGCTACGGGTGTGACGCGGCGTGCGTGAGGTTGTCGGAGCGGGCAAGGGCATGGTACTGAGGCGCTCGAACCGGGACGGCTGGCGCTCGATGGTCAGTTGTGCAGCCTGTCGCAGCTTCTACGACTGGTGCCGCTTATGCGGCGCTGCAAAGCTGCAGAAGTGTAGCACAGGCAGGCATCAATTCCGCTCGAAAACAAGCACCAAGGCAAGGATTCCAGTCCTGATACACCCCGCGACTGGGGCACGTATTACGATTCGGCATCAGCTTGTTTTGCCCGCTTCATCACCGCACTGATTGCCGTGGAGGAAAATCCGCGCTGCTGTAAAAAACGCATCTGTTTGGCCGCTTCTGCCGCTGATTCGGCACGCTTGCCAAACTTCCTTTCCCAAACTTCCCAGGCGCGCTGATCTTCATCGAGATTCAGAGTGCGTTTCAGACTGGAGACAGTTTGCTCATCGACGCCATGACTTTGGAGTTCAGACAGGATACGGGAGCTGCCATATCGTGCAACACGACGATTCACCAGAGATTCAGCGAATCGAGATTCGGAAAGAAATTTGGAAGCTTCCAGCCAATCGAGTATGGCAGGAATATCGTCTGACTCTTCGGCATGGCGGGCCAGTTTTCTGGCCAGCTCCTGCCGACTGTGCTCGCGCGCGGCTAGATACCGCAACGCGCGAGCTTTCAGGCTAAGTTTGGGGCGCGGCATGCGCGGTAGGCAGGCGCAACTCCGCTAGCTGGCTAACGGAATTGACGCTTACTCGCCTTCTTTCATTTCGGCGAGCGCCTTGGCAGCCTTACGCGCTGCGGCAGGTGAAAGCTCGGCCGGCGCGTCGGGCGCTGCATCCGCATCTGCCTTGGCAGCTTTTACTTTTGCAGCAGCTGGCAAAGAGGGCAGCTCGGGAACACCGAGATGCGCCCGGACCTTGTTTTCAATTTCATGCGCGAGTTCAGGACGCTCTTTCAGGTACTGGCGCGCATTATCCTTGCCCTGACCAATGCGCTCGCCGTTGTAGCTGTACCAGGCGCCGGATTTCTCCACGATTTTTGCTTCGGAACCGATATCGAGGATTTCACCTTCACGCGATGTACCTTCTCCATACAAAATATCGAAATGGGCTTCGCGGAATGGCGGTGCAACTTTATTTTTGACGACCTTGACACGGGTCTCATTGCCAATCACTTCATCACCGGACTTGATGGAGCCAGTGCGGCGAATATCCATACGGACCGAGGCATAAAACTTCAGCGCATTGCCGCCTGTGGTGGTTTCCGGATTGCCGAACATGACACCGATTTTCATGCGGATCTGGTTAATGAAAATAACCATGGTGTTGGTGCGATTGATGGAGCCGGTCAGCTTGCGCAAGGCCTGCGACATCAACCGGGCCTGCAGGCCTGGCAGTGAATCACCCATATCGCCTTCGATTTCAGCGCGCGGCGTCAACGCCGCTACTGAATCAATAACCACCAGATCAACTGCGCCGGAACGAACCAGCGCGTCGGTAATTTCCAGTGCCTGTTCACCAGTGTCTGGCTGGGAAATCAGCAAATCATTCAGGTTTACGCCCAGTTTCTGAGCGTAGACAGTATCCAGCGCGTGTTCGGCATCGATGAAAGCACAGGTGCCACCAAGCTTCTGCATTTCGGCAATGACCTGCAGGGTCATGGTGGTCTTGCCCGAGGATTCAGGGCCATAGATTTCCACCACACGTCCGCGCGGCAGGCCACCGACACCCAGCGCTACATCCAGCCCTAGCGAGCCCGTGGACACGACCTGTACTTCTTCGGCCACTGCGCCATCCAGACGCATCACTGAACCCTTGCCGAACTGCTTCTCGATTTGTGCGAGGGCTGCGCCAAGTGCCTTGGCCTTTTCAGAGTTTGAGGCTTTTTTGTCGTCCATGAATGCTCTCTCAGTTCGGTAAATGGGTTTGACTGATGGTGTGGCGGCGGCGCCAATAGCGCCAGCCAGTACTGTATAAAAAAACAGTAGCTTAGGCAAGCGTAATTTCAGCAGATTGCTCGACAAGTCCCTGAAAGACCCGCATTTCAGGGCTCACCTGGGTGCTGATGTGCCAAGGGAGCTCTACAAATCAAGGACTTGGCGAAGCTTTCGTTGCCAAAAAACCTTATGCGTTCACGCGATCCGCAATTCATTATCAAAACAAAAACTTCGTTTGAATGTCCTGACAGATGCTTTGTTGATGGCAGCCCCCAAAGACAATAGACTTGCGACAGGATGCCTGTTAAATGCCGGGCGGCGATCTGCGCCGAATAACGCAATCCATCACTATAAAGAAAAACACATGCGTATCCTGCTCGCCGAAGATGACAGTGTGCTGGCTGATGGCCTGACACGCTCATTGCGCCAGTCCGGCTACGTGACGGATTGCGTCAACACCGGACAAGCTGCCGACAATGCGCTCACCACTCAGGATTTCGACTTGCTGATTCTCGATCTGGATTTGCCCGTGATGTCCGGGCTCGAAGTATTGCGCCGTCTACGTACCCGCGAATCCCGGGTGCCGGTGCTGATTCTGACGGCAGCGGATTCGGTGGAACAGCGAGTCAAGGGTCTGGACTTGGGTGCAGATGACTATATGGCCAAACCATTCGCACTCTCGGAGCTGGAAGCGCGGTTGCGGGCCCTGACGCGGCGCGGTGCGGGAGGCGGCCCCACAGTCATTCGCCATGGGCCGCTGAGCTTTGATCAGGTTGGCCGAATCGCCTACATGAACGATCACATGATTGATCTCTCTGCGCGCGAACTGGGATTGCTGGAGGTGCTGCTCAAGCGCAGCGGGCGGCTGGTCTCGAAAGACCAACTGGTCGACCATCTGTGCGAATGGGGGGAAGAGGTCAGCAACAACGCCATCGAAGTTTATGTGCATCGCCTGCGGAAAAAAATCGAAAGCGGCGGGATCAGGATTTCTACGGTAAGAGGGCTTGGTTACTGCCTAGAGAAATTCGCCCCAACGCAAAACCCCGAAACCGGCACTGCCTGACGGTGACCAAGGACTCTTCGCGCAGCCAGCCAGGAAAAGCCATTCCTGCCGACGCCTCACGAGATACGCATAGCCAGCACTCGCTGTTCGGCGAAATCCTTGACTGGATGCTGATGCCATTGCTGCTGATCTGGCCAGTCAGCATTGGCGTGACCTATCTGATCGCCAAGTCAATTGCCAACGAACCTTTCGATCGCGCACTGGAAGACCGTGTGACCGTCGTTGCACAGCAAGTGAAAGAAGTGGATGGCGAGGTCAGCGCCGAACTACCCTATTCCGCGCGCGATATTTTGCGTGCTGATGATGTCGACAATGTGTATTTTCAGGTGCGTGGCGCACAGCGCCAGATGGTTTCGGGTGATACCGATATTCCCCTACCGGATGAAGAAGACAAACCCGTTCCCTGGTCAGTGATGCTGCGCGACGCACAGATGCGTAACGCGGAAGTGCGCGTCGCCTATCTGTACGTGAATCTTCAGCCAGCACAAACGACGAATTCAACTGCAGAGGGGCCGCGCTACGCATTGGTACAAGTCGCAGAGACGTTAGAAAAAAGGCGACAACTGGCCAACCAAATCATCAAGGGTGTGATCCTGCCCGAATTCATTATTCTGCCCATTGCACTCACCCTGCTGTGGTTCGCGCTGGTGCGCGGCCTCTCGCCACTGGCCACCTTGCAGGAACATATACGCTCGCGACGATCGGATGACTTGTCGCCGATTGATTCAAAGGCAGTGCCTGAGGAAATTTCACCACTGGTACGCTCGCTCAATGACATGCTTGAGCGTTTGTCACAAAGTATTCATTCGCAAAAACGATTCATTGCGGATGCAGCTCATCAGATGAAGACACCGCTCGCCGGCATGCGCATGCAGTCGGAGCTGGCCCTGCGGCAATCAAGTCGCGAAGAAATTCAGCGCTCGCTGGAGCAGTTATCAAAGAGCTCCGAATCGGCAACCCGGCTGGTCAATCAGCTACTCGCTCTGGCACGTGCAGAAAATGATTCGCCCCAGACGACGTCGCTGCAGCCCACCGACTTGCGTGCTCTGGTTCGGGATACGGTTCAGGATTGGTTTCAGTCGGCACTCGCGCGACAGATCGACCTCGGCTTCGAAGAAGATGAAACAGATCTCCTCGTGCAGGGTAACGCAACCATGCTGCGTGAAATGCTGAACAATATGATCGACAACGCCTTGCGCTACACCCAGCTCGGCGGGCGCGTCACGGTGCGAGTGCGTGCTGATACGGAGCGCAATAAAGTGCTGCTGGAGGTCGAAGACAATGGCCCCGGTATTGCGACAGCAGAGCGCAGAAACGTATTCGAACGTTTTTATCGCATTCTCGGCAGCGAAGTCGAAGGCAGCGGACTGGGACTGGCGATCGTACGGGAAATCGCTCAACGCCATGCGGCTAACATTGATCTGTTTAACAATCCGCGCTCCAATGATCCGCGCTTACCCGGCCTGCTGATTCGCATCAGTCTGCCGATGACATCCTCCAGCCCGTTGAAGGAAAGCGTCATTTCATGATGGGTTCATCCGGTCACCTTCCCTCACATGCGGTTCGCTTTTGGCGGCGTGTCAAAGCACTGACATTTTTTTTATTAATGATCTGGCTGCTCATGAGTTTTGGTTTTGCGTTTTACGCACGTGAGCTTGCAGGCCTCTCCGTGTTTGGCTGGCCACTGCCCTTTTACATGGCGGCACAGGGAATGACACTGGTTTATCTCGCGCTGATTGGCGTATATGTGCTGGTCATGAAAAAACTTGATGCGCTGGCTGCTGCAGAGGCTGCGAATGAAAACTGAGAGCTTCACGCGACTGCTGGTTCGCTACTTCAGTCTGTACACCGCAGGCTTTGGATTCTTGCTGATATCTCTGGCCATTCTCGAGCACGAGGGCTTTCCGCGCTTCTGGCTCGGTTATCTTTTTTTATTTGCCACCATTTTGGTTTACGCGGTTATCGGTGTCTTCAGCAGAACATCGGATGTCACCGAATACTACGTCGCAGGTCGCCGCGTACCCGCGCTCTTTAACGGCATGGCCACCGCAGCTGACTGGATTTCCGCGGCAAGCTTCATGGGTCTGGCCGGTGGCTTGTATCTGCAGGGCTTCGACGGTCTAGCCTACATCATGGGCTGGACGGGTGGCTACTGCCTGGTAGCGATGCTGATAGCGCCTTATCTGCGCAAATTTGGTCAGTACACTGTGCCCGATTTTTTGTCCGCTCGTTATTCAGATACGAATGGCAGCCACACGGTTCGGCTGTTGGCGGTGCTCGCAACCGTGATCATCTCGTTTACCTATGTGGTTGCACAAATCTATGGTGTGGGACTGATCACCTCCCGCTTCACCGGTATTGATTTTTCGGTGGGTATTTTCCTTGGCCTGGCCAGTATTCTTGTTTGCTCTTTTCTAGGTGGCATGCGAGCGATTACCTGGACTCAGATCGCGCAATACATCATCATCCTCATCGCTTTCATGATTCCGGTGTCGTGGCTGGCAATCAAGCAAACGGGCATACCCGTGCCACAGATCGCCTACAGCTCTGCCGTAGAAAAACTCACCGCACAAGAGAAGCGACTGGCCGCCAGCAAGAGCGAACAACAAGTACGCGATCTGTACCGCGAACGCGCGCAGCAATACGACACCAAACTGGCAGCCCTGCCCCTTTCATGGGACGAAGGCCTGCGCGATGCGCGTCGCCGTCTGCAGGCACTGCAAACCAGCAATGCCTCGCTGATCGAAATCAAGTCAGCCAACCGCGCACTCACTGAATATCCGAAAAGTCCGGAAGAGGCACGTCGTGTCTGGCTGCTTGCGCGGGACGCCGATCTCGCACGATCACAGGCACTGCTCTCACACACACAGCCCTTCCCGGCCGCTGACAAGGCGAGCTCGGATATACAGCGCAATAATTTTCTGGCGCTGGTGTTTTGTCTGATGCTCGGGACCGCAGCTCTACCCCATGTACTGGTGCGCTCTTACACGACACCATCCGTTCCCCAGGCACGTTCATCGGTCTTCTGGGCGCTGTTTTTCATTTTGCTGTTGTACACCGCATTTCCTGCATTGGCCGTGCTGGTGAAATATGAAATCTATACCTCGTTAGTCGGCTCGCCTTTTGCCGACCTGCCCGGTTGGGTCAGCTACTGGGCCGGGATTGATAAAGTCAAACCGCTGATCAGCATCACCGACATCAATCAGGATGGTCTGGTGCAGTTGGCCGAAATCGTGATCAATGGCGACATGGTGATGCTGGCTACGCCGGAAATTGCCGGCATGCCGTATGTGATTTCAGCGCTGATTGCAGCCGGTGCGCTGGCAGCTGCGCTGTCCACGGCCGATGGATTGCTACTGACCATCTCGAGCGCACTCTCCCACGATACCTATTTCAACATGGTCAATCCTGCTGCATCCAGCCAGAAGCAAGTCACCATTTCCAAGCTCATACTGCTGGTGGTCGCCCTCTTGGCCGCTTACACCGCCTCTTTCCGCTCCGGTGACATTCTGTCCATGGTCAGCATTGCATTTTCAATCGCAGCATCCACCTTGTTCCCCGCACTGGTTTTGGGCGTTTTCTGGAAACGGGCCAACCAGGAAGGGGCAATTGCGGGCATGTTGACCGGATTTTTCGTTTGCCTCATCTATTTGGTGCAGACCATTCCCGCTCTGGGCGGCAGCAGCGCACACCAGTGGTTCCATATCGCACCCGCCTCTGCCGGTGTTTTCGGTGTGCCGGCGGGACTTATCGCCATGATCGTCATCTCTTTGCTCACACCACCCCCGAAAGCCGAGGTTCTTGCCCTCGTTGACCAACTGCGCAGCCCTTGAGCATTCCCTGCTGGCATACTTCTTGATACTCCCTAGTTCCACGAGTGGCGTATGCGGTGAGGTAACGAGGCAATGTCAGGCTTTTTTAATGAGATGTACAGCAGCGATAGCGCACACGTTCGACCGCATTATCGGGAGTTCGAGCACTGGCTAAGCAAACAAGCCCCCGATATCGTTGAGCGCAAGCGTATCGAGGCAGATCTGAATTTCCGGCGGGTCGGTATCACCTTCGCGGTGTATGGCAGTGATGCAGGTACCGAGCGCCTGATCCCTTTCGATATCATCCCCCGCATCATTCCCGCCGCCGAGTGGTCCCAACTGCACCTCGGCCTCAAACAGCGCGTCAAGGCACTCAATCTTTTCATTCATGACATCTACCACGAGCAAAACATCGTCAAGGCCGGCGTAATCCCCGCTGAGCAAGTATTTCGCAATGCCCAGTACCGCCCCGAGATGCAAGGCATTACAGTGCCATCTGATATCTACGCACAGATCGCTGGCGTTGATATCGTCCGTGCAGGTGAGGGCGAATTTTATGTACTCGAAGATAATCTGCGCGTACCGTCCGGCGTGTCTTACATGCTGGAAGACCGCAAGATGATGATGCGGCTTTTCCCGGATTTGTTTGCGCGTCATAAAATCGCACCGGTCGCGCACTATCCTGACTTGCTGCTTGATATGTTGCGTTCGGTTGCACCTCAAGGCGTGGATGATCCGACGGTGGTGGTCATGACGCCGGGAATGTACAACTCCGCTTATTTCGAACACGCCTTTCTCGCGCAGCAAATGGGAGTCGAGCTGGTCGAAGGTCAGGATCTGTTCGTCAATGACAACCATGTATACATGCGCACCACACGCGGACCGCAGCGCGTGGATGTGATCTACCGACGCATTGATGATGACTTCCTCGATCCCTTGGTATTCCGGCCTGATTCATCGCTCGGTGTGCCCGGATTGCTGTCGGTGTATCGTGCAGGTCGCGTCGCGCTCGCCAATGCCATAGGCACGGGCGTGGCTGATGACAAATCCATCTATCCGTATGTGCCGGACATGATTCGCTTTTATCTGTCGGAGTCACCGATACTCAATAACGTACCGACCTATCAATGCCGCAAAAAAGACGATCTGCAATACACACTGGATCACCTTGCCGAACTAGTCGTCAAGGAAGTGCACGGTGCAGGTGGTTATGGAATGCTGGTCGGGCCTGCATCAACGCGCGCCGAGATTGAAGAATTTCGCCAGCGACTGCTCGCCAAACCCGAAGGCTATATCGCCCAACCCACGCTGGCCCTCTCTGCTTGTCCAACATATGTAGAGTCCGGTATCGCCCCTCGCCACATTGATCTGCGCCCTTTTGTCTTGTCCGGCAAAACCGTCACCATGGTGCCCGGCGGTCTCACACGCGTGGCACTGAAAGAAGGCTCACTGGTGGTCAACTCATCGCAAGGTGGCGGCACCAAAGACACCTGGGTACTGGAGAAATGACATGCTAAGCCGCACTGCCGATCATCTGTTCTGGATGGCACGCTACACCGAACGCGCAGAGAACACAGCGCGCATGCTGGATGTGAACATGCAAACTCAGCTGCTGCCACAATCTGCGGAAGCCGCCGAACAAGGCTGGCGCGCTGTACTGGGCATCTCCGAACTGCAGCCGGGATTTGATGAGAAATACGGTCTGCTAACGCGCAAGGATGTGATCGATTTCATGGTGCGTGATCCCGAAAATTCCTCCTCCATCGCCGCTTGTCTGACCCATGCACGCGAAAACGCACGCGCGGTGCGTGGCACACTCACCACCGAAGTCTGGGAAACTCAAAACACGACTTGGCTGGAAATGAATCATCTTCTCAGGGACGGTATTCTCGAACGCGATCCAGGCGAATTCTTTGAGTGGGTCAAGCATCGCTCGCACCTGTCTCGGGGCGTTACCATCGGCACCATGCTCAAGGATGAGGCTTTCTATTTCATTCGTTTGGGTACTTTTCTTGAACGCGCTGACAATACCGCGCGTCTGATCGATGTGAAATTCCACGGTGCAGACCGCGAATTGCTTACAGCGACCGACATGGATTTTTATCATTGGGCTGCGGTGCTGCGCTCAGTATCGGCTTTTGAAACCTACCGCAAAGCCTACCGCGACGTAATCACACCCGAGCGTGTCGCTGAACTGTTGATACTGCGAGGCGATATGCCACGCTCTCTGATGGCTTGTCTGGCAGAAGTCGTGAACAACCTCGAACAAGTACGCAACGACGTCTCGCGTGAGACCGAGCGTTTTGCGGGACGATTGCACGCCGATCTGCGCTTTAATAGCATCGAAGACATCATGCGCCATGGGTTGCATGATTTTCTGACTGACTTTCTCGAACAGATTTACGATCTGGGCAACCGAGTCAGTCGCGATTTTCTGCTCCCGCTTGCCGCATGAAAGCCACGACTCTCTCGATCCGCCATGAAACGATCTATCGCTACGAAAAGCCGGTGGGATATTCAATACAACAGCTGCGTCTGACGCCGCGTAGCGAACTGCTGCAACGTATCAATCACTGGCATATCGCAACGCCCGGCAAGCGGCAATCAACACAAGATGCGTTTGGCAATAGCAGCGAGATCCTCACTATCATCACACCCCATCAGGAAGTACGCATTGTCGCCAGCGGCGTGGTTGAAATCCAATCACCTAACCGTGGCCGGCTGACAGAAAAAATGCGGCTCTCGCCGCTCGCATTCACCGTTCCGACCCGACTCACCGACCCGCTTGATGCGGTGCGCTCGTTTGCGGCTGACAAACTTCCGTTACAGCCCACGAGTCACCAATTGCTGGATTTTTCACAGGTGATTTGTGAGGCCATCCATTACGAAATGGGCGCAACTATCTCAAGCAGTACCGCCAGCGATGCACTCGCATTAGGCAAAGGCGTCTGTCAAGATCATGCACATCTCTTCATTGCCTGCTGCCACAGTGCTGGAATACCCGTGCGTTATGTGTCGGGCTATATTGATCCCGGCGAAGTCGCCCATAGCGCCAGCCACGCTTGGGTGGATGTCTGGGTTGATGAGGTCGACTTTTCTGGCTGGGTGAGTATTGATGTCACCCACGCCCGCTTTCAAACGGCCTCCTACTGCCGCTTGGCCGTGGGTCGGGACTATGAATCGGCCGCGCCGGTACGAGGCATGCGTCGCGGTGGCGGCGACGAGTTACTGGATGTGCGCGTAGATATCAGCCGGCTATCGGCATAACCGTGCGAATCATGACCATGAACGTCTCAGTTAGAATGCAGTTTTCGCTTTCCGGGTATGAGTCATGACTTATTGCATAGCGATGCGCCTCAATGCAGGCCTAGTGTTTCTGTCGGATTCGCGCACTAATGCTGGCGTCGATCAGATCGGCACATTCCGGAAAATGAGTGTGTTCGAAAATTCGGGTGATCGCATGATGGTGCTCATGAGTGCTGGTAATTTATCGATCTCTCAATCCATCCGTCAGATGGTCGCTGAATATCTGTCACCCGACGGCACCAGCATCTGGACAGCATCGTCCATGGTTGAGGCCGCACAGATCGTCGGTGAATGCATACGCAACGTCTACAAGCGCGATGCCGAGTCCTTGGAAAAGTTTGGCATTGATTTCAATGTCAGCCTGATTTTTGGCGGACAAATTCGCGGCGAGCGCTGTCGCTTGTTTCAGCTGTACTCGGCAGGCAATTTCATCGAGTCTCATGATGAAAATCCTTACTTTCAGATCGGTGAGTCCAAATACGGCAAGCCCATCGTTGATCGAGTGATCTCTCCCGTCACGCCGCTAGATGAAGCTGCAAAATGCGCACTGATTTCCATGGACTCCACACTGCGATCCAATATTTCAGTAGGCTTTCCTCTTGATCTGCTGGTGTACGGTACGGATAGTTTGTCTATCGGACGCTTCGTTACGATTGATGAAAAAAATCAGTATTTTCAAATGATACGTAGCACCTGGGGTCAACAACTGAAATCTGTGTTTGAAAGTATTCCTGACCCGGTGTGGAATGCCGCACCGGAGACCACAAGCAATGTACTGTCGACGAGTGGACATCTGAATCATCCTGTACGCATTTCACCGCCGACTACGGTCGCACGCGTTGAAGCACGAACGCCGCAACGGCAAACACTGGCTCAAGACGACGATCATAAACATCAGCACTGATTATCGAACCGGCGCTTGAACGCGCTGACAGTTTTATTTTATTGAGACGCGCTTCTCTGCGTCTATTCTTCATCATCCTCGCAACACCTCACGTAATTCAGCTGACAGCCAACCTAAGCAGCTACTAAACTCCGCCGCCTTGATTTAACTTTTTGTTAATTATCATGTCGGTCCGACTTCTGCATTACTCCACCATTATTTTTTCCGTTGTCAGTTTTCTCGCGCCGGCGCTGTGTGCTGCCCAGTCGATTGAAACTGAACAATTACTGCGTCAGCAAGAGCGCGAACGTGAACTGCGCCAGAAAAATGAAGCGCAAAAGCCATCACATTTGCCGACGCCCACGCTCGAGACTTCGCTGCTACCCACTGAAGAAGCTCCCTGTCGAGTCATTGACACGCTGGTCTTGGAGGGCGATGAGAGTGAATATTTTCAGTGGGCGCTTGCGGCCGCTGATCGTAACAATGATCCGGCGCGCGGTCGCTGCCTTGGTTCATCAGGCATAGCGCTTGTAATTCAGCGCATACAACAAGCGATACTCGAACGCGGTTATGTCACTACCCGCGTACTGACCGAAAAGCAGGACATTCGCAACGGTACTCTCACGCTCACGCTACTGCCCGGTCGAATTCGCCATATCCGCTTCGCAGACGGCACGTCCTCACGTGCCACCTTGTGGAATGCAATGCCGGCAAAACCGGGCGATGTGCTTAATGCGCGCGTGCTGGAACAAGGACTCGACAACTTCCAACGACTTCCCAGTGCCAAAGCAGATCTAAAGATCGACGCGGTACAAGACGCTAACGCCAGGAGCGCGGAAAGCGATGTGATCATCGAGTGGAAACAAGCACTGCCGTTTCGGCTGAATCTATCGCTCGATGATGCGGGCAGCAAATACACCGGTAAACATCAGGCGACGCTGACACTGGCCTATGACCACTGGTGGACGCTCAATGATCTTTTCTACGTCAGCGTCAATCAAGCCGTGGGAGGTGGATTACCCGGTGATCGTGGTTCACAGGCACAGACAGTGCATTACTCAGTGCCATGGAAGGAATGGCTGTTATCAGCCACTGCCAATACGTTCGAATATCACCAGATGGTGGCGGGTCTGAATCAGGACTATGACTATCACGGCAATGGCAATAATCATGATTTGACCATCACGCGTCTGCTGTCTCGCAGCAGCATCAGTAAGACCAGCGCCAGCCTGCGCTGGTGGTCACGTGAGTCACGTAATTTCATCGACGATGCCGAAGTCCGTCCTCAGCGACGCGACACGGGCGGCTGGGAACTGGGTCTGCATCATCGCTTGAAACTTGGGGCAGCGTCTATCGATGCCAATCTGGCTGCACGACGCGGCACGGGCGCCTTTGGATCGCGAACCGCACCCGACGAGGCTTTCGGTGAAGGCACATCGCGAATGCAAATCCTGCGTGCTGACGCGACACTCTCCGCGCCATTTCGTCTGGCATCGCAGCGTCTTCGCTATGGTGCTGCCTGGCGCGCACAGTGGAATGGCACGCCACTGACACCGCAGGATCGGTTCGCTATTGGCAGTCGTTACACCGTGCGTGGCTTTGATGGCGAATTTTTCCTCAGCGGCGATAACGGCTGGCTATTACGTCAGGAGATCGGGCTTGCTCTGGCACCCATCGCCAGCGAACTCTATGCGGGTATCGACACTGGCAAAGTCGGCGGTCGATCGGCTGCAACGCTACTCGGCAACCGCATGACCGGTGCTGTCATCGGCTTGCGCGGTAACACGGCGCGCATGTCCTGGGATCTCTTCATTGCTCGCCCCATAGACAAACCTGAGGGATTCCGTACCTCGAGTACGACCGCCGGCTTTTACCTCAGCCTCAATTTCTGAAGGACATCCCATGATGCTACGTCGTCTCGCGCTGGCGCTGGCCGGTGTGTTGTTTGTTGTGCCCGTCCTACCTGTTGCGGCACAAGTGATCGCTGCGCCGGATGCACCTGCAAACCAGCGTCCCATCGTGCTGCAGACGTCAAACGGATTACCGCAAATCGATATCACGGCACCGACAGCAGCAGGCGTATCACGCAACAGCTTCAAGCAATTCGATATCGATACCGGTGGCGCGATCATCAACAACGGCCGGAATGCATCGCTCACTGAGCTGGGCGGCTGGGTTGCCGCGAACCCCAACATGGCCGCCGGTAGCGCACGCGTAATTCTCAATGAAGTTCACAGCAGCCATCCGAGTCAGCTCAAAGGCTATCTCGAAATCGCCGGCAGCAAAGCAGAACTAGTCATTGCCAATCCCGCCGGCATTACCTGCAATGGCTGCGGCTTCATACACGCATCGCGTGCTCATCTGATCACCGGCACACCCGAGTTTCAGGGAGCAGAACTGAGAAGTTTCACCTCTGGCACAGGTGGACTGCGTATCGAAGGTCAAGGTCTGGATGGACAACGTGTTGATGCGGTCACGATCTTGTCGCAAGCCATAGAAATCAATGCAGGGCTCTGGGCGAAAGAGCTGAGCGTGAACCTCGCACGCACTACTCCCGATGGCGCTCCCAACACGACACCGGTCTTTGCGCTGGATGTCGCCGCACTGGGCGGCATGTATGCCGGAAAAATCTGGCTCATCGGTTCACCACACGGACTCGGAGTTCGCAATGCCGGTTCTATCGCTGCAAAAACCAAATTGACACTCAGCCTCGATGGCATCCTGGATAACGTCGGGCTATTAGACGCTGATCAGGTCGTGGTGCACGCGACTGAAGTCAATAACTTCGCCACCGGCAGCATCACGGGGCGCGATGTTGCCATCGGCACGCAGCGCTTGAGCAACGCAGGACATCCCGATGCTGCACCGCTGATCGCTGCAGACAATCGTTTGGAGATCGGTGCAAAGGAAATCCTCAATACCGATCAGGCATTGATTTTTTCAGCCGGCGAGATGCATATCGGTGGCGCATTGGATACCAGCGATAGAGCAGTCGGCCCCTCAACATTGCTGACAAATTCAGATGCCACGATCGAATCGATAGGCTCAATGACGATTCATGCTGATCGGCTTCGCAACCTGAACAAAGGCGTTACCACTGAAGAACGCCAAATCGGCGAAACCACCACACTCAGCTACCTTCAACCACAGGGCCGTAGTGAGAAAAGTCCTTTATCAAATTTTCGCTGGGAGGACTGGAGTCGCGCTGGACGCTATCGATGGAAAACCGACCCGTCTCAAATCACTGACGGCATTCTGGGACAAACACCCCTGCCGGGCGTCAGCGAAGAATACTGTGAAGAACACGCCGGGCTAGAGACCTGCACGCCCTTAGCTGGCGCACTGTATTTGCGTGACGATCCGGCGTGGGCTTACTTCAGACTCACACCTCCTGATGAAGCACCACTGCCACCCGGTGATGCGCCGACACCACCAGCGAGCACTCCGCCAGCTGCACCACCCAACACCACTGATCAGCAAAGTGCGGAATACCAGTCCTGGCTCGCGCAAAAAAAAGCGTACGACGAGGCCTTGGTGAATTACAGCATTGCAAAAAACACCTATGACGCACGAGTCAAGGCAGTCGACGACTGGACCGCAGACACGGATGCGCGCCGCGAAGCACTTGATCAGGCTATTCAAAATTACAACCAGCGTTTTTCAAGTGCCTACATCACAAGCTGGACGCAGTACATCAATCTGCAACGCTCGGAATTCGAGACCGTCGTCACCGAGACTCATCCGGGAAAAATCATTGCAGGCGGTGATCTCACGTTCACAGGTCAAGATCTGGTCAATGACCGCAGCAAGCTGCTCGCAGGCGGCACGCTGCGCGGCATTCTCGACAATCTGACGAATACTGATACCAGTGGGACGCACCGGATTCAGGAATCAGGCACCAGTCAGCACACGAAAAGTCGCTGGCGCGGCGGTCTCAGAAATTATCACCAAAGAGACTGGGGCCCGGTACTGCCCTATCAGCCGGCCGATATCGTCACTACCAAGCCTTTGGGTACTTATCAGGCTGAAGATAACTCACCATCCGTCGATGCCAACTCGCTCAAGACACAAGCGGAAAACATCCTTCAGCTAAACCAGTCGTTCGCCAGCCTGAACCCCGACACTGGCCCGTTGCTAGTGACCGATCCACGGTTCACGCAGTACCGCCGCTGGTTGAGTTCGGATGCGATGTTCACGCAACTCAGTTATGACCCCGCGATTACACAAAAGCGCATCGGCGATGGCTTCATTGAACAAAAGCTGATACGCGACCAAGTCGCCCAATTGACCGGCCGTCGCTTCCTGCCTGGTTACACCACTGATGAAATCCAGTTCGCGGCGCTAATGGAAAGTGGATTGCATCATGCAGAAAGTCTGCAGCTGCGACGCGGGATTGAACTCACCGGTGAGCAGGTAGCAAGACTGACCAGTGATCTAGTCTGGTTGGTTGAGCAGGAAATCACGATACCAGGCAAAGAGGGTAAGCCAACTCGCACTGAGCGCGTATTGATTCCCAAGGTCTATCTTCTACCGCGCGCGGGAGATCTACAGGCGAATGGCACGCTGATCAGTGGTGAGCGCGTTGATCTTGTCGTCACAGATACGCTGAATAACTCAGGGACGATTATTGGGCGCAGCGCGGTTGGAATCGATACGGGCACTCTCAATAATGACGGTGGCGACATCGGTAGCAATCGATTGGCTATCACCGCTGTTGATGATATCAACAATCAAGGTGGCAGCCTTCGCGCAGACAGCGACCTGACACTCATCGCTGGTCGCGATGTGAATCTGACTAGCACCACACAAAGTAGTCGTCGTAACGACCTCAATCACAAAACTACCAGTACAGCAACACGCACGAACCTTGACCGCAAGGCCTCATTGCAAGTCAGCGGCGACGGTAATCTGGTCGTCTACGCAGGCCGAGACCTGACACTGGCCGGCGCCCAGGTCAGTCATGCCGGTAGCGGCAAAATCCAGTTGATCGCAGAACGCGATCTGCAACTGACGACGATTGAAACTCAGTCCAGCACGGCCAGTCAGTCGCGCCGCAACAGCGCGAACTTTTTGAGTGAATCAGAGCAAAGCGAGGTTGGGACGCAGATCCATGCGCAAGGCGACATTGCACTGGTGGCTGGTCAAGATATCCGCGCACGTGCGACCAGCATCAGCAGCAATGAAGGACAGATCGATATTGCTGCCGGTCGCGACCTACAGACCGAGGCAGGTGAACACAAAAAAGAATTTGCTCAAGGATCGCAATACAAGCACAGCAGTGTCACTGGATCAAAAACTATCACACAGCGTTTTGAAGCAGACAGCAGCAATGCGATTGAAACCCTGGTCAGTGGTGACAGATTGAGCATCAGCACTGGTGAAGACCTCAACATCAAAGGCAGTACTGTCGTCTCTGATCGCGATACCCGATTAGTCTCCGGCAGCGATATTAGCGTCAGCTCGGCCACCAATACTGCACGCACGTCCTCATATGAACAGGTAAGAAAATCCGGTGTCTTTTCTGGTCCGGGTGCAAGCATCTCAATTGGCTCGCAGCGCACAGAAAACACCCAAGAAATCAGCAGCACCACACAACAGGCCAGTGTCATCGGTTCGCTGCAAGGTGATGTGACGGTTATTGCAGGCGGTAATTATCGGCAAGAAGCCAGTCAGCTGCTCTCACCCTCCGGCTCGGTGTTCATTGAAGCGAATCAGATCGATGTGATCGCCGGCCTGAATTCTCAAGATGCCACAAACAGGGCGAAGTTCCAACAATCAGGCATCAGCATCGCTGTCAGCAACCCTATCGTCAATGCTGCTCAGACGCTGGATCAACTACACCAGGCAAGCAGCAACACGAAAGACGACCGCGCCAGACTGATGGCGGCTACCGCTGCCGGGTTGACGGTGGCCGGTACGGTCAGCGAGATAAAGAAAGATCCCAGCCAAGCGACTGGTGTCACCGTCAGCATCATGGCGGGTAGCAGCAAAAGTGAGTCTCAAAGCGAGCAGCATTTACGCCTCGCAGCACCTTCCGTCATTGCCGGCGCCGGCAACGTCGAGTTGCGAGCGCGCGGCGATGAAAACGCAGGGCTCAGCATCGTCGGTAGCCAGATCAGCGCCGGCAACAATGTGCAGCTTCACAGCGGCAGTGACATCAACCTGAATGCACAAGCCAATACAGCAACGCAAACCAGCACCAACAAAAGTAGCAGCAATTCGATTGGTGTCGCCGCCTCACTCAACAAAGGTGGTGCAGGTATCGGCGTGGCAGTCGCTGCCAGCCGTGGCCGTGGCAGCGCTGATGGCGATGACCTCAGCTGGACCAATACGCGCATTCAAGCTGGAAATAAAGCGGATATCAATGCGCAAGATGACATCCAACTCAAAGGCGCGGTCGTAGAAGCTGATCGGATCATCGTAAGAACCGACGGTGATCTAGATATAGAAAGTCTGCAGGACACCAGCCGCTACAACAGCAAACAACAGAACATCAGTGTTAACGCCGTCATACCGATCACTGGCGCGCCATCTGCGCAATTGAACGCCGGTAAGCAGCAAGTCGATAGCAGTTATCAAAGCGTCATAGAGTCTTCTGGACTGCGTGCAGGTGATAGCGGATTTGATGTCAGGGTCGGTAAAGACGCAACGCTGACCGGCGGTGTCATTACCAGCACCGATACAGCGCATGACGCACAAAAAAATCAATTCACCAGCAACACACTTGTCACCCGTGACATCAGTAACCAAGCAAGCTACTCAGCCAGCGCAACGAATATTGGCGTCGGTCTCACGCCATTCAGTGACGGGAAATTCAACCCCAAAGGTAACAGCGCCGGTCACGCAGAAGACAGTGGCGGCGCTGAGAGTCTTAGCCGAGCCGCTATCACGGGCATTGCGGGCGACACCGAGGCGCGCACTGGCGACAGTGAAGCAGCACTAGAACGCATCTTTGATGCCAGCCGGGTTGAGCGCGAGGTCGGTGCCAACGCACTGATCGTTCAGCTGTTCGGACAGCAAGCCAGCAAAGCCATTGGTGACTACGCGAGCAGCCAGCTCGCGCAAGCGGCAGAGCTGCGCGCGCAATCGAGCAAGACTGATAACAGCCAGGTACGCGACAAGCTCATCAGACAAGCTGAAGTCCTTGAAAGCCAATGGGGAGACAGTGGCACAGCCCGTGTGCTTGCCCATACCCTGATCGGTGGACTATCCGGTGACGTCCAGGGTGCATTGGGCGCAGCGGCTGGCACGCTAACTGCAGCACAGGTAGGCAAAGCGCTCAGGGACGCTGGTATTGATGGTGCACTTGCCGACAACCTGACCGCCATCGCCAGCAGCGCAGCGGGTGCCATCGTGGGTAACACCTCAGGCGCAGTCGCTGCCTTCAATGAGGTCAGCAATAACTATCTCTCGCATCCTGAAGCAAGGCGCTATGCAGCACTAAGAGAACAAAAACTTCTAGGTCGCTGTAATGCCGCCTGCGAAAGTGAAATCAAGTCACTCACCAGCATCGACAAGCAACGCGACCATGAGTTGAATGCCTGTAACGATGTAGATACACCTAACTGCAACGCAATACGCCAGCAAGTCCGATTTGCCGCTGCCGAGTACCTACGCGCGAGCCGTAGCTCCATCGAATCGATGGAGTACGAACTACACAGAAACCACACAGAAAATCTTGCGCAAGACGCCATGGATGGCGTCCGGCTGAACAGAGCCCTTGGCTATGGCAAAGCCGTGGTCGACGGCGTGGCTGATCTTGCCAAAGGCGTATGGATAGGCCTCAAAGCTATTACAGGTGACAGCGAAGCACGGCAGCAAGTTCGCGATGGAACAAAATCAGGCTTCGAGTACATCAGCAATCCGGATAATCTGCCCTACCTGTTGGGCATGCTCACGCCCGAGCAAACCGAAGAACTCGCCACCGCGTATGAAAAAGGCGACGGTAAAACGGTTGGACGCATGCTGGGCGAGCAGTTTGCCAACCTACCCATCGGTGGTGGTGGAATCGGTACGATTAAAGTTGTTGGAAAAGGGGTTGACGCCGCCAGCAATGCTGGCAAGCTAGCAGGAAAAACACCGACACATCCGGAATTCATCGAACATGTGATTGGTGGTGACTTTAACGCCAGATCAAGAAAGGTCACCGGCGGGCACTCTTTGCTCAATGGCGATGTCAGAATTGTGGAGGTGGTTTCGCCGCCGGATGTAAATGGGGTGTATCAGGCAGTTGTTGAAATTAAGCGGCCGGATGGGCGATGGGAAATAAAGAAAAATAAAGCAGAAGCTAACACCATGTTTCCCGAGGACTGGAGTCGGGAAAAAATCATTGATGAGATTGATTCTGCTTGGAAGAACCAAATACCCCAAGAAAATATTAAAAAATGGCGAGGAGAAAGCAAAAGTGGCGTCGTCATTGAGGGATATAAAGAAGATCGGATCACAGCTTTTCCTATTTATAAGAGAACGAAATGAAAATCAAATTTTTTTATTTTGACGCATCAAAATATACTAAACATAAATACTCAAATTCTACGAATATCATCAGATCATATGATTTACTTGATGCACCAAAAAGTTTAAAGGAAGCATATTGTCAGTATTTGCTATCTTCTCTTAGTTGTGATTTTGCTGAAAATCGAAGAGGAACTTGCGATGAGGTTCTTTATGAAATTAAGCGAATTGAAAATAATGAAATAAAAAATTACTTTTTCGAAGGCGACGAGTTATTTCATTATGCAAATCGGGAATCTGTGTTATTTGAGAGCGCTGTTTTTGGTGTTAGTCCCAACTGGCCCCTTTGGTCTTGCCCGCTTTCGCACTACAAGATAGCGGTTCAAGCGGCTCGAGATTTCTTTGCGATGCCAGTATCGCTTGATACTGAGTTGATTGTCGAATTGCCCGAATCCGACATGGCACAAATTGCTCTCTTTCCACCAAAAATGGCTGACAAAGAAAAAGCTTTAGACCTTAAGCATGATTAACTGATTTCCCAGATATAAAGTAGTCGTGCGTTTCGCCTAATCAATTTAGAACGACGACTTACCACAAGCGTAAAAGTCAGCCTCGAGTAGGCCAGCAATACAAGTACGCCAACTTGGCTACTGAATTGGCTCACGTCTCAGTAGACCGAAGAACTCTCCACCGCGTATGAGAAAGACGATGGCAAAACCGCTGGCAGCACATTGAGCGAACAGTGTGCCAAACTGCCCATCGGTGGTGGCAGGCTCGGCACCATCAAAGTTGTTTAACAAGAAGGTTGACGCTACCTATCCAGAAGCTGATGACAAGGCCGTGGGATTCGTTCTTCGAAAATAGTTTGCCAAGATTTCTTATGCAAAAAGCAGTCGCATTTCCCTCCTGTCATCCAACCGAGTCGAGCATAAAAACATACGACTCACATCGGTCTAAGTCACACACCACACTGCGCAATTCATCACTTTGTGATTCCACAATCATGCTTTATATCAATCATGCTTTTTAGCAGCGTGCAAATTTAGCGACAACTATCGGAATTGAATAAACGAAGTGCAAAGCATCTTTGACGTCAACCAAGATCAACGCTTGCAATTCTTATCGAATGAAAGAAAATTCGTAGCGCTGCCGCTCAGTGTGATGCACGATGCTTGAATCATCACTTGGAATCTGACAGCAATACTGTGAAGTGGCGATGATGCATATTTGGTTTTTTAACTGCACCTCTTGTCATTCATTTTCTTCAACACCATACTGACCTGCGATGTTCTGTGGGCGCCGATGAGGGCACAATGAAGGGCGACGAACAACCTCCTCAAAAACGAAAATTGAGGCCAAGTGATCTGCTCAAAAACCCAAAGCGGATCTGGAATGATGGCTCGGTTACGCCTTTTTATGAACCGACGCGCGATATCATGAAATGGATTTCGCAGAAGATTGGGCCTGAAAAGACGCACTATCCGGTAGCGACACGCTGGACATTTCAGGGCGAGGTTTTGGAGAATCGTCACTGTCCGGCACCGATTCCTGACAGATCAGGGCTGGTATATGTCACACCGGGTGGGCGGTACTGGATCGTGCTCAAACCAGATGGCACCTTGAGATTCCGGATTCCGGTGCCGCAAGTAACTCGCCGATCGGTGCCTTCGAACGGCTTTCTGGGAGAACCAAAACGCAGCCTGAACGAAGATAATTACATCATGTATTGCGATGGCAGCGATGGAGATCGCGACGATTTCCGGTTTTTCTTCAATATGCGCAATGGCCGACTGGTGCAGGTTCATTTGAACGGTCGCACGAGTCCTTATGATGATTGTTAGAGGGGAACTGAACAATACTGCGCTTTATGACAAGGCCGCGCAGCTGGGCGACGAAGTAGTCCGAAAAATCAAAAGCTTGGCGCCATTTGGCCAGCCATAAAAATTTTCAGTTTTATTTAATCAGGGCTTCTTGAGGCAAGTACTACTCGACAATAGTCTGCGGCTCACCTTGATGACGTTCACGAATTTCTCCCAAACGGAAAACCGTTTCGCCTAACTGCCTGAGCATCGCTTCAGTGTCGCCAGCCTTGTCTTTCGAGACAATGATTGTCATGCCGATACCGCAATTGAAGACACGATGCATCTCTGCATCTGCCACACCGCCATGCTGCTGAAGCCAGGTAAACAAGGGGGGCATCTGCCAGGCATCACGATGCAAGACAGCAGTGAGATCGGGTTGCAATACGCGAGGAATGTTTTCAACTAGGCCGCCGCCGGTGATGTGAACCAGACCGTGAATATCGATTTTTTCCATCAGGGCCAGCAGAGGCTTTACATAAATGCGCGTTGGCGCAATCAGCACATCCGACAGCGGCCGGCCATGAAAGTCTGCGTTCAGATCAGGCTTGGCGACATCAAGAATTTTGCGTACCAGCGAGTAACCGTTCGAATGGGCGCCTGACGACGCCAAACCGAGCACAACATCACCGGGGCTGATTTTTTTACCATCAATGATCCGGGATTTTTCCACCGCACCGACAGCGAAACCGGCAAGATCATATTCACCGTCGGGATACATGCTGGGCATCTCCGCAGTTTCACCACCAATCAATGCACAGCCAGCCTGCTCGCAACCCGCTGCAATGCCTTTGATCACATCGGTCGCAGTAGCAACATTCAAACGGCCACAGGCAAAGTAATCCAAAAAGAACAACGGTTCAGCACCCTGAACCAAAATATCGTTGACGCTCATGGCGACGAGATCGATGCCGACTGTGTCGTGACGATTCAGATGAAAAGCCAGTTTGAGCTTGGTACCCACACCGTCGGTTCCGGAGACGAGTACAGGTTCACGATACTTTTTACTCACTTCGAACAACGCACCAAAGCCGCCAATACCGGCAAGCACACCTTCTCTCATCGTGCGCTTGGCAAATGGCTTGATCGCTTCGATCAAGGCATCACCGGCATCGATATCAACACCTGCATCACGATAAGAGAGAGAAACGGGGGGCTTTGTGGACATGATCACGAACGGTGGATGATTGGGAAATCGGGCAGAGGAAACGGTAAAATGGAGCACCTGCTAGGGTGCCAGACTGCCAGAGCGACCCATATTTTACCAAATCACCCTCCCCGGCCCCGCGAGACATGCCCATTCTGACTACCCCCGACCAAAGACAGACGCTGCTATGGCTGATGGTCGGCATTCTTCTGACCGTCATGCTGGTGCTGCTCGGCCCCATCCTGACGCCTTTTGTGGCCGCGGGAATTATTGGCTACATACTCAACCCCGGGGTGGATACGCTGACGACACGCGGCGTGCCGCGCGCGTTGGCCGCGCTGATTGCGATCGCGACGGTAGGACTGTTGATTGCCGCTATCGTCCTCATCGTGCTGCCCGTGCTGGGTGAAGAACTGCCCGTTCTTAAACAAAGGCTGCCCATCCTGCTGGACCGTATTGACGGCAGCGTCGGCCCCTGGCTACGTCAAATGGGTATGGGTGGCAGGCTTGATCTTGCTGGCATCCGTGAAATCATCACCGACAAACTTGCTGCAGGCGATGGTTTCAGTACCGCCATGCTGACCTGGCTGCGAGTGGGCGGCACGGCCGTCATAGGATGGTTTGCGACCCTCTTCCTGATACCGATTGTTCTGTTTTACATATTACTGGACTGGCATGGACTGTTTGTGCGCATGGGTGAAACAGTGCCACGGCGCTGGATTGCGCAGGTCACCGATATGGCGCAGGAAGTCGATAGCCTGCTCGCGCAATATCTCCGCGGACAACTGCTAGTGATGCTGCTGCTGGCGTCGTATTACTCGGTTGGCCTCGCCTTGGCCGGTTTCGATGTCGCACTTCCGGTCGGGCTGCTCACGGGGCTGCTGGTGTTCATTCCTTATATTGGCTTTGGTGTTGGCTTGCTGTTGGCTATCGTTGCAGCAATTTTGCAGTTTGATACCGCCTATGGGCTTATCGCCGTGGCTATCGTGTATGGGCTGGGACAGTTCATCGAAAGCTTTTACCTCACACCACGCCTGGTAGGTGAGCGTATCGGTCTGCATCCCCTTGCGGTAATTTTTGCGTTGCTCGCGTTTGGCCAGCTGTTCGGATTTGTGGGTGTTCTGCTGGCGCTTCCTGCGTCAGCGATTCTGCTGGTGGTGTTTGGTCGTTTGCGCCGGCATTACCTCAACAGCGGTTTTTATAATCAGCCATGAGGCAATTACTGCTTGACTGGGGCGCAGCGGGTCCACCCACGCTGGAGAGCTTCGTCATCGGACGCAATCAGGAGCTCGCTGCCATGCTCCGTCGCATCGCCCTCAGAGAGGCCGCCTCACTGGATCAGCGCTTCATTACCCTCTGGGGCGAAGCGGGGGCTGGCAAATCACATTTGCTGTACGCACTGACCGGAGACGGGCAGGCACTTTACCTGAGCGCGGATCAGCCCATCCAGAATTACGCGTGGTCGCCCGAGATAGCGCTCTACCTGCTTGATGATTGCGACCGTCTTGATGCCGACCAGCAGATTGCTGCCTTTGCGCTATACAACCAGGTACGCGACTCTGGCGGTATGCTGGTCGCCGCGACTGGAAAACCACCGGCACAACTCACGCTGCGCGAGGATTTGCGCACCCGCTTGGCTTGGGGTCTGGTCTATCAGGTCCATGGTCTGTCGGATGAGGAAAAAATCGACGCACTGTCAAAGTCAGCCGATGCACGTGGGATGGTACTCTCGCCGGGCGTGTTACCCTACCTTCTGACGCATTCACGCAGAGATATGCAATCGCTGTCAGCGATCCTTGATGCGCTGGACCGCTACTCGCTGGAGACTCAGCGCCCTATTACGATGCCGCTGTTGCGAGAGCTGCTGCAACTCAGCGATGCTCAAACGACCTCATGAACCTCACTCTCTTCGATCTCGATAATACGCTGCTGCCCCTGGATTCTGATTATGAATGGGGACAGTTCCTGGTGCGCACCGGTGCGGTGGATCAGGCTACTTTCACCGCGCGCAATGCAGTCTTCTACGAGCAGTATCAGCAAGGCACACTCAACCCGGTCGAGTATCTCGAGTTCGCGTTTGGCACGCTCGCACGCTTTGCTCGCCCCCAGCTTGATGCCTGGCATGCCCAGTTCATGGCCGAGGTCATCGCGCCTGCGATTCGCCCCGAGGCGGTGTCGCTGATCGACAAGCATCAGCAGGATGGTGATCTGATCGCCATTGTTACTGCGACCAACCGGTTTGTTACGGGTCCGATTGCTACCGCCTTCGGCGTCGCCCATCTGATTGCGGCTGAACCGGAACTGGATGGCAATGGGCAAATTACCGGCCGTCATACCGGAACGCCGCCTTTTGCAGAGGGTAAAGTCGTCAACCTGCATCAATGGCTGTCAACCATGAATCTGTCTCTGTCTGATTTCGAACGCAGCACGTTCTACAGCGATTCGCAAAATGATATTCCGCTGCTCTCGGTAGTAAGCCATCCTGTTGCCACTAATCCCAACGCCAAACTGACGTCTCACGCACAAGCGCATGGCTGGCCGATACTGCACCTGTTTAATGATTAGAAAATTCATACGCCGCCTTCTCGGCAACGGCCCAAACACTGGCGAGGCTCATGCACCGCTGGTTTTCGGGCCTGATGAGCATGGCATCGACCCCGACGATGTGTCATCCAATGCAATACGTGTGACAGAAACCTTGCAGCGCGCAGGCTTCAAGGCCTTTATAGTCGGTGGCGCTGTGCGCGATATGGTGCTGGGATTCAAACCCAAAGATTTTGATGTGGCGACCAATGCCACACCAGAACAGATCAAGCGTCTGTTTCGACGCGCATTCATCATCGGTCGGCGATTTCAGATCGTGCATGTGATGTTTGGTCAGGATCTGATTGAGGTCACGACCTTCCGCGGCAGTTCATCCGATGGCGCTCCCAAAGATGAGCATGGGCGGGTGTTACGTGACAACACCTTCGGCGAACAGCATGAAGACGCCGAGCGGCGTGATTTCACGATCAATGCAATGTATTACGATCCAGAGCAGCAGTTGGTACTCGATTATCACGGCGGCATGAAAGATATCCGCAGCCGCTCACTGCGCATGATTGGCGATCCTGAAGCGCGTTATCGTGAAGATCCGGTGCGCCTTTTGCGCGTAGTCCGCTTTGCTGCCAAACTCGAATTCAAGATTGCTCCGACGACACGCACGCCGATCTCCGTGATGGCACCGCTGATCAACAATGTGCCCGCGGCGCGTGTCTTCGATGAAATGCTCAAGCTGCTCATGAGCGGTCATGCGATGGCGTGTCTGCAGCAACTCCGACAAGAGGGATTGCATCACGGGCTGTTACCCTTGCTAGACGTCGTTCTCGAGCAGCCCATGGGTGAAAAATTCGTCACACTGGCACTGGCGAATACGGATGAACGTATACGGCAAGGCAAACCGGTCTCACCCGGTTTTCTATTTGCCTCTCTGCTGTGGCATCAGGTCCTGGAAAAATGGGAAGCTTATCGCGCAGCGGGCGAGTATCCGATTCCAGCGCTGCATCTCGCCGCCGATGATGTGCTCGACAGCCAAACCGAAAAACTCGCCCTGCAGCGGCGGATTGCTACCGATATGCGAGATATCTGGGCGATGCAACCCCGCTTTGAACGCCGCGCGGGTAAATCACCTTACAAACTACTGGAGCACACCCGTCTGCGTGCGGGCTATGACTTCCTCCTGCTGCGCTGTGCGTCAGGTGAGGTCGATGGCGAACTGGGTGACTGGTGGACTGAATTCATGCAGGCCGATAGCGTTGATCGCGAATCGCTGCTTAACCGCAAGCCGCCGGGGGAAGAGGGTGCTGCACCCAAGCGGCGACGGCGTCGCGGCGGACGCGGTCGCAGCAAGAGCGCGGGGGATACGCAGTGACCGTCATGGTCTCGGCCTATGTTGGCATAGGTGCCAATCTGGGTGATCCGGCGCAAACTGTACGCAGCGCCATCGCCGCATTGCAAGGACTGGCAGATACCCGCCTGTCGGCCAGCTCATCCCTATTTGCCAGCGCCCCCGTTGATGCCGGCGGATCTGATTTCGTCAACGCAGTCGCCCGTATTGATACGGGCCTTGCGGCGGAGACCTTGTTATCTGAGTTGCAGAAAATCGAGCAAGCCTTTGGACGCGAGCGGCCATTTCGGAATGCGCCCCGCACACTGGACTTGGATTTATTGCTCTATGGACAAGCGCAGATACAGAGCAGCATTCTGGAAGTGCCACATCCCCGTATGACGGGTCGCGCATTTGTGCTCAAGCCCCTGCTTGAACTGGATGCTGCCATCCATATTCCCGGCAAGGGTCAGGCGCAAGATTTTCTGACCAGCGTTCAGGACCAGCGCATACAAGTCATCGACGACGTCCCGGTCACTGCGCTGCCTTCCGACTAAAATGCGCGCGGTGTCAGATGGCGCCCCTCTTATGCTACACGCGTTCCGGTATCGCAATCGCGTATCATCTCTGGTATGAGCCTGGAAAAATATCGTTATATCGTTGTTGAAGGTCCGATCGGCGTCGGCAAGACCAGCCTTGCCCGGAAAATCGCAGCCGAGACCAATGCGCAGCCGGTGCTGGAACAACCACAGGAAAACCCTTTTCTTGAGCGATTCTATCGGGATGCTACCCGCTACGCCTTGCCAACTCAGATGTTCTTCCTGTTTCAGCGGATGAACCAATTGCGGGACCTGACACAAACCGATCTGTTCTCTGCACCTGTCGTGTCGGATTTCCTGATCGACAAAGATCCTCTCTTTGCGACACTCACACTGGCCGACGATGAGCTCAATCTGTACCGGCAGTTATTCGATCACTTCAGCCAATCCGCACCCAGACCAGATCTGGTAATTTATCTTCAGGCGGCGCCCGCCACGCTGACTGAACGTATTCGCCGACGCGGCATTCCCAGCGAAGCTGGCATCTCGGAAAACTATCTGCAGCGCCTCTGCGAAAGCTACAGCCGTTTTTTCTACAACTATGAAACATCGCCACTCCTTATGGTCAACGCAGAACATTTGAACCCCGTCGAAAGCAGCGACGATTTCGATCTTTTACTCAAACGTATCGCCGGCATGCGAGGCAAGCGCGAATTCTTTAACCGTGGAGAATGACCATGTCCGGTTATCCGAAATCAGATAACGGCAGTAGCCGGAAGAAAGTCACCATTACGACGCTTGCAGAGATGCGTACGCGCGCCGAAAAAATTGCAATGCTTACCTGTTATGACGCCAGCTTTGCTGCGACCATGGACGAGTGTGGTGTGGATGCACTGCTGGTGGGGGACTCACTGGGTATGGTGATACAAGGTCATGGCACAACCTTGCCTGTGACAATGACAGACATCGTCTATCACACCGCGTGCGTAGCGCGTGGTAATCGTGCTCCCCTGCTGGTTGCTGACATGCCATTCGGGTTTTATGCGATGCCAGAGCCTGCGCTCGACAATGCAGCCTTGCTGATGCGTGCCGGCGCCGAGATGGTCAAACTGGAAGGCGGCAGCTGGCTCGCTCCCACCGTCAATATGCTGGTGGAACGCGGAATACCAGTGTGCGCGCACTTGGGCCTGACACCGCAGTCGGTTCATCAACTCGGAGGTTTCAAGGTACAGGGGAAAACCGACGCGGCTGCCGAGCAGCTGCTAGCCGATGCACTCACGCTACAGAATGCTGGCGCTTCCTTACTCGTGCTCGAAGCCATACCGACTTCGCTTGCAGATCGTGTCACAAAATCTTTACTGATACCCACGATCGGTATCGGTGCGGGTCCGGGTTGCTCGGGTCAGGTCCTGGTGATGCATGACATGCTGGGGGTCTTTCCTGGACATCGACCCAAATTTGTCAAAAACTTCATGGAAGATCAATCAGACATTGCAGGGGCCATCAGCGCCTATGTGAGAGCCGTCAAAGATCAAAGCTTCCCTGCAGCAGAACACTGCTTCTAATCTGATTGCTTGCTGAGACAACAACTCCCGGCCAGCAACAACATCGACGCCACACACAGCCGCCACCAATAGACTTCACAACACGCGCAGCTCATGCGTCCTTGACGCCACCCCGATAACGCGCAAGGCTCGATTCAAGTTGCGGCGCCAGTGAATCCAGATCACTGACCGCAAGACCCAGATTGCGTACCAGACCATCTTCAAGGCTATAGACCCAACTGTGTACGGTCACTTGCTGCCCGCGATCCCATGCGTCTTGCACAATGGTGGTTTGGCAGACATTGACAACTTGTTCGATCACGTTCAATTCGCAAAGACGGTCAGTACGCTCGCGACGTGTCATCTCTGCCGGCAGATAATCTGTGTGTTTGTTATGAACATCCTGTACGTGGCGAAGCCAATTGTCCGCCAATCCCACTCTGCGCCGCTCCAGCGCTGTATTGACGCCCGAACAGCCGTAATGGCCGCACACAATGATGTGCTTCACCCGCAGAACATCAATCGCGAATTGCAAAACTGAAAGGCTATTCAGATCCGAGTGAACCACCACATTGGCCACATTACGATGCACGAACAATTCGCCCGGCTCAAGCCCCACGATGGTGTTTGCCGGGACGCGGCTATCAGAACAACCAATCCATAAAAATTCGGGTGATTGCTGTGACAGCAGCTTCCGAAAATATTCAGGATCACGGGCAATCATGGAATCAGCCCATTGCCGATTATTTGCAAAAAGCTGCTCGAGAACTGAAACCGACTCATTTTTTTTCATTGAATGATCACAGTAGATTTATTAGCCAGATTTTACCGCAGACTTCGCCTTGAGAAATCTCATGTCCTGATTAGCCACACAATAAAAGACAGACTGGCTTTTCATTTCACATCGACAATCCATCAATAGGTCACTCAAAGCTGGCAAGAAAATCCAAACACTATTAGCACTCTCAGGGAATCTGCTAATTGATTTTTCTTGTAAAAGCATTTTTTTTACACTGAATCACGCCACAACAACTGAGCAAAAACAAGTTGCAGTGACGTTCAATCAGCGCCGCATCAAGACATAAAAGTAGATTTCAATATAGCCATAAGTAATGAAAGTTTACCGCAGCATGTTACACAAGAACCAATCTTTCCTATGTGCTATTAAAAAAGCATAAAGGTAAAACTATTTTTTAAAAATATCAAATCACTAAAAACGTGATGCTGCACGAATGCCGATGGACTATCGACATTCAGAAACAGCATTCATTCATTGATTCCATCAAAGGAGCATCAGCATGATGACTTTAGAACGTGAAAATATGTCCGTTATTCAGGGAACCGGCAATGTCTCCATACCAAAGAGGCAGTATCACCAAATTGACCTCGAGTACCACAGCGCGAGCAATGCCTTATGGACTTACATGAAACCTCTGGGCGTGCCTTGTTTCAATCAAGGCATGGTAGAAGAATTGCACCATACTTTTACTGACGTACAGCGGCATGATGGTCAGTTTTTTCATGAAAATGCCTGGTCGCCCGTAGACTACTTTGTTATCGCATCACGCCACCCTTGTACTTTTAATCTTGGTGGTGATCTCGCCCTGTTTATCAGGCTGATCAAAGCGAGAGACCGACATGCCTTGATGAATTATGCAAAACTCTGCGTCGATGGGATATATACCCGACTTTGCAACTATAACGCCTCTGCGATGACGATCTCGCTCGTGCAGGGTGATGCCTTGGGTGGCGGATTTGAATTTGCACTTTCCAGTAACATCATCGTTGCTGAGCGGGGCGTCAAGATGGGCTTCCCGGAAATTATCTTCAATCTTTTCCCGGGTATGGGCGCATATAGCCTACTTAGCCGACGCGTTGGTATGCGCGCAGCGGAAAAAATGATGATCAGCGGGAATACCTATCTTGCCGAAGACTTGGAAAAACTGGGAGTCGTTGATTTGGTCGTACCTCCGGGTGAAGGCACCAAAGCCGTTTTCGAAATGATCCAAAAACAAAGTAAAAGACTCAACGGGCTGCGCGCCATCTACGAGTGCCGGCGGCATGCCAACCCAATCTCGTACAAAGAACTTCTGGACATCACATCTATCTGGGTTGATTCAGCATTAAAGCTGACAGACAAAGATTTACATATGATGAATCGTCTTGTTCACTCACAACGCCGGCAGCAGGACCAGCGTGCTCAAGCAGAAGCGAGCAGCTTTTATCTCGCGGCCGCATGATGTAAAGGTCTAGCCGTACTGCAGTGAACCAAGAACCTGCCTCGTCAGGCCGCCTGCGTGACTGATAGCCCTTGCAGGGCGCGCACTGGATTGCATGCCAGTGTCGTTACGCAGGCGGACTGTATACAGTCCGAATTCCCCGCTACGAACTCGCCATCGATCTAAGGCGATGCGGGCTTGCCTAAAAACGCAACTTTATTCAGCATCACCCTAAAAAAACTCCTGAATCAGATATTTACAGCAATCTGATTCAGGAAGACAAACAAAGGCAAAGGAAACTCTGAGTCAATCAAACTAGAAACGTTTATGGCGAGCTCAATGGTACCAAGCCTTTGATTTATCTAATCCTCGCATCGCATACCTGGGCTGGCTCGCCATAAAACGTGGAATTATTCACTGCCCCCCCTAAAAACAATGACTGAAATCCTGATTTTTCCTATTTGTCGCTCGTAAATATTTGATAAAAAAGATAGAAATTCATTTTTATACTATTCGTTAGATCCGAAAAGACATCAGGCGAATCTATCGACTGAAATAAATTCCGCAATTTGGTCATGTGCTCCATATCTGCTGAAGCATGCGATTGCAGAAAAACAAAACCATCCGAAAGTTTTCGACCAAAGGTATTCGAAATCGCCTCGGCAGCCTTGCCGGCGTAGACAGAGGAGATGATCTCCAATACATAGATCATGCCGAGAACACTACAAGGATTGCCCAGTAATGCAGAATAATAATTGAATCCAATCATTGCTTGGATTGACCCGCGCGGCGTTTTTTCGATCACTTGCTCGGGTGCATAGCCGAAACTGGCAATATCTTGAAGCACGATTTTTTCGTGATTTTTTTCTTCATGAATGTGGTCATAAAGGTAAAGTCTGACCGCATCGTATCTTTGCGCACAGCGTCCAGCAGCGGCAGCCATGATTGGACAAAAATGTAAAACAATGGGATAAATATCAGTCATGAAGCTGACATAGTGTTTTTCCGATACATCTCCAGAGAGTAATTTTCGTATTGTGGATGTACTTTCTATCTCGCGGCAATTTATATCGGTCAGCTCGATGAGTTGATTCGCAAATGACATACATTTTCTCCTAAAATATAGAACCCGTGATTAGTCACGCTCAGTAATGATTTGTCGTCTTAGCTGTCGATATTTTTCGAGCTCCTCGCAAAGCTCACTGAATACTGTTTTCATTTCCTGTGATATTTCAGACGAATATTCCTCCATTTCAAAAGTATTTAATTTTTCAATACGCTTGCACATCATTTTTAAAGAAACTGCCCCAATGCTGAGGGCAGATCCCTTCAATGTATGAAGTATTTCTTTTATTTCATCAATCCTCACTTGGCTTAAAGCGATCTCGAGAGAGCGCAACAAATTTCTATTTTCAGAAATAAATTCAAGGATCAAATCATCAAGAAATTTCGGATCTTTACTGACATTTTCCAGATCAGTGAGATTCTGTAGATCCAGCACTATCTCCGTTGGCGGCAATAATTTCAGCCTATTTTTCGGCTTGGGTAGGAGAGCGCGATTTTCGGGTGGGCCGGACACCTTGAAGTCAGTCACAAGTTGCTGGAGAGTTTGCAAGAATGAATTGACCTGAATTGGCTTGGGAAGAAATTCATCAGCACCCGCTTCAATACTTTCGTCACGAGCCTCTGTGGTGACATTGGCAGAAAACATGATGATCGGAGCCCGCGCCATGCTACCGCGCATAAGTCTGTACATACGGGCGACGTCCATACCTGTCATGCCGGGCATATTCATGTCCAGAATAATGGCATCGAATTCTTTTTTTTCTATTTTGTCGAGTGCATCTTCACCATCCTTCGCCAAAGTACAGTGATGACCGGCTCGCTCAAGTATTTTTTGAATGACTTTGCGATTTGTTGGATTGTCTTCTGCAACGAGAACCCTATATGTACAGTCATCAAATTTTACATTGAGATTAGTCGTTGACAGTGACACGTCGGATTCTGAAGTGAACGGTATAAATTTTTTTGAAATATCGCTCGATGAAATAATAAAATGAGCGTGCAAAATGTTATTTAAATGATCTTCATTGAAAGGCAGATGAAGAACAACTGAAAACCCAACCTGCTCAGCCAATTCTTCGACCAGCCTTTCTTGTGAACCAGACTTGGAAATCAGCGTCAATGTCACAGGTAAGTCGTTAGTAACTTCGCGAATAGAAAGCACTATTTTTCGGAGAATAGTTTTGTATTCATCAATCTCCAATCCTGGCAAAAGCGACTCTTGGATAAAGATCAATCGAATCGGCTTGCCAATTAATATGGATTGCTCAATGATATCTTTGGCCTCATCGAAGTCCGAGGCCAGAACGGGTGGGTTGTTGATGTAGTTTGTTAAATGATGCAAAAAATCATCCGGGTTTTTTTCCGTATTGATTATGATGCTTCTCGTCTGGATTGTAGCGAGCGAATTTTTTTCCAGGTCTTCACCATTGGCCGGCTCGAAATCAAGCTCGAACCAGAAATCACTTCCTTGACCTTGAACGCTTTGAAAGCCTATCTCCCCTCCCATGAGCTCGACCAGCTGCTTGCTAATGGTGGTCCCCAGACCAGTTCCGCCATAGCGTCTTGCGATCGTTTCTTCGGCTTGCGTAAAGCTGTCGAATATCCGGCTCTGCGCTTCTAGTGGAATTCCGATTCCCGTATCTTTTACAGAAAATCGCAAGCGAACTGAGTTTGGCGTCTTGAACAGAAGCCTTACGCACAAGCTTATTCTTCCCTGCTCGGTGAACTTGACTGAGTTCCCAAGTAAATTCACTAAAATTTGCCGAAGGTGATGCGGGTCGCCTTTGACAAGATAAGGCACATCGCAAGCGGTGCTATTCATGAGCTCTATCGCCAGCGGATCAATTCGGTAGCGAAAAATATCGAGAATGCTTTGTACAAGCTGGTATAGATCGAATGTCGTTTGGTTTATCGACATTTTTCCTGCTTCTATTTTTGAAAAATCCAGAACATCTTCAATCTGGGACAACATGACCTGGGAGGTCGTGGTCATGCAATCCAGCATTTCTTTTTGCTCTCGGTCTATCTTGGTGCTTTTCATTAAGTCAACCATGCCAATGATGGCATTCAGTGGTGTTCTTAGTTCATGGCTGACTGCGCAAATAAATTGACGTTTGGCGTTATTGGCAACCTCAGCATGCTCCAGTACCTTGTATAGTCTTCCAACCAGCGTACTGCAGTAGGTGGATATCATCAGGGTGCCAACCCACAGACCCACTGAAAGACCAGGCTCGCTGATCCCGTAGGGCACGGAAATGATGACCCAGCCGAATCCTATGAGTGAAAGCGTCAAAGCGATGAACAGATATTTTTTTCCAAACCGAAAGCCGTAACCGATGATGATCCACTGATATAGAAAATAGAGTGGCGCAGCATGAATCCCGCCAATCAGGAACACATAAGACAGCGCACCGACATCCAGCACAATAGACGCGATACGCCGCGCCGGAACATCACCGCGCCAAAACACAATGCAGACACTGATACTGAGCGCGACACCGAGAAAAAGGGCAGTGACAGTTAGTACATCGGGGTGAAATGCATTACTTGAATACGGACTGGATCCATCGATATAGGCAAAGTAGGAAAGTAGAGCCACGCCGACCACTATCCTGACCACCGATTGCTCAAGTTCGCTGCCGCGACGTCCTTCTGCATATTGATACAAGGGCTGTGGCATGGATTTGTTTCGGCCGGTGGTGGTTGGCTGATTTACAGCGAGCTCAGCAATTTTTGGTAGCAAGTTAATTTGCGACAGCTTCGAGTTACAAAAATTTTACTTCTTTGATTAGCTTATGGATTGCTTTAACGAAAATTCACAAGTTGTTATGAAATCAGTGCAAATCGAAGATAAAAAAAAAGCCACTGACTTTATGTCAGTGGCTTTTATCTTTTTTTGAATTTTAGATTTTTAATTCATCGTATTGAAGTTACTCAACGACTACTCAAAAAAATCCTTCACCTTATCCATCCATGATTTGCTTTGTGGACTGTGCTTTGAACCACCCGCATCCGTCAATGCTTCAAATTCACGCAAAAGATCTTTTTGCTTTTCAGTTAGCTTCACCGGGGTTTCAATAAGCACATGACAGAACAGGTCACCGGGGAATCCTGAACGAACTCCTTTGATGCCCTTCCCGCGCAAACGGAAAGTCTTGCCAGTCTGCGTACCCTCGGGCACGGTGAACGAGACTTTGCCGGACAGCGTAGGCACCTCGATCTCGCCACCGATGGCCGCTTTGGCAAACGAAATCGGCATTTCGCAATGCAAGTCATCGCCATCACGCTGGAAGACAGCATGTGGCTTGATGTGAATTTCGACGTACAAGTCGCCGGGTGGTCCACCGTTCATGCCAGGCTCACCATTGCCGGTGGAACGGATGCGCATGCTGTCATCAATACCAGAAGGAATTTTGACTTCGAGTGTCTTGTTGCGCTTGATACGGCCTGAGCCACTACAGGTATTGCACGGGTCGGGAATCACCTTGCCCGTGCCATGACACTTGGGACAGGTTTGCTGAATACTGAAAAAACCCTGCTGCATGCGTACCTGGCCATGACCGCCGCAGGTGCCGCAGGTGGTCGGCGACGTGCCGGGCTTGGCGCCCGATCCATGACAGGTATCGCAACCATCCCAGGATGGCACACGGATTGTGGTGTCAAAACCGTTGGCAGCTTGCTCGAGGCTGATATCGAGGTTGTAGCGCAAATCTGCGCCACGATAGACCTGAGCACCTCCGCGTGAGCGCCCCGCACCGCCACCAAAGATGTCGCCGAAGATATCGCCGAAGGCATCCGAAAAACCACCAGCACCTGCAAATCCACCACCACCGCCACCGCCCATATTGGGATCAACACCGGCATGACCAAAGCGATCATAGGCTTCGCGCTTCTGGGCATCAGAAAGCATTTCGTAAGCCTCTTTGGCTTCCTTGAATTTATCCTCGGCGCCTTTGCTGTCCGGATTGCGGTCTGGATGATATTTCATCGCCAGCTTGCGATACGCCTTCTTGATTTCTTCATCAGAAGCATTCTTCGCTACACCGAGTATTTCGTAAAAGTCGCGTTTAGCCATCGTCGGTTGTCCTGAGCACTACGGCAGTTCTGACTTTTTTCGGCAGAACCTCACATGCAAAAAACCGGGCAGGCGGCTTTTACGCCATGCCAGCCCGGCAAAACCCGCGCAAGTTACCCTGCACGGAACAGAGGGTTATTTGTCTTTGACTTCCTTGAAGTCGGCATCAACCACATCTTCTTCCGCTGGCTTGGCACCTGCGCCCGCACTCGCGCTGGCTTGTGCACCTTCAGGGGCTGCCGAGGCCTGCTGTGCCTGCATATCGGCGTACATTTTTTCACCCAGTGATTGCGCAACGGTTGAGAGAGCCGCCGACTTGGCATCAATGTCAGCCTTGTCGCTGCCTTTGAGTGCGGCTTCCAAATCTTTGATAGCGGCCTCGATCTTTTCCTTCTCGGCCGCGTCAAGCTTCTCGCCATGCTCGGTCAACGCTTTGCGGGTGGAGTGCACCAGTGAATCACCTTGGTTGTGTGCCTCAGCCAGCTCTTTCAAGCGCTGATCCTCAACGGCATTGGCCTCTGCATCACGAACCATGCGCTGGATTTCTTCTTCGGTCAGACCGGAGTTGGCTTTGATGGTGATCTTGTTTTCTTTGCCGGAGGCCTTATCCTTCGCGCCCACATGCAAAATACCGTTGGCATCGATATCAAAGGTGACTTCGATTTGCGGTGTGCCGCGTGAAGACGGCGGAATGCCTTCGAGGTTGAACTCGCCCAAACCTTTGTTACCTGCGGCCATTTCGCGCTCGCCCTGGAACACCTTGATCGTCACGGCAGGCTGATTATCCTCAGCGGTAGAAAACACCTGGCTGAACTTGGTCGGGATGGTCGTATTTTTCTTGATCATCTTGGTCATCACGCCACCCAGGGTTTCGATACCCAGTGACAGCGGTGTCACGTCCAGCAGCAGCAAGTCCTTGCGATCGCCTGAGAGTACCGAGCCCTGAATCGCGGCACCAACAGCAACAGCCTCATCGGGGTTGACGTCCTTGCGCGGATCTTTGCCGAAGAATTCTTTGACCTTCTCCTGTACCTTGGGCATACGCGTCATGCCTCCAACGAGGATGATGTCATCGATATCTGAGACCTTCACACCCGCATCGGCAATCGCGATACGGCAAGGTTCGATGGTGCTTGCGATCAGTTCCTCGACCAGTGACTCCAGCTTGGCACGGGTGATTTTCAGGTTCAGGTGCATGGGTGCACCATTGGCCATCGCAATATAAGGCTCGTTGATTTCGGTCTGCTGGGATGAGGACAATTCAATCTTCGCGCGCTCGGCCGAGGCCTTGATACGCTGCAGAGCGATTGGGTCCTTGGCCAAATCCAGACCATTGATCTTCTTGAATTCTTCGATGATGTGATCGATCAGACGCTGATCGAAGTCTTCGCCACCAAGGAAGGTATCGCCGTTGGTGGAGAGCACTTCAAATTGCATTTCACCATCAACATCGGCGATTTCAATAATGGAGACATCGAAAGTACCACCACCGAGGTCATAGACCGCAATCTTGCGATCGCCCTTGCCGCTCTTGTCCAGACCAAACGCCAGTGCTGCCGCAGTCGGCTCGTTGATGATGCGCTTGACATCCAGACCTGCGATACGGCCAGCATCTTTGGTAGCCTGACGTTGCGCGTCGTTGAAGTAAGCAGGCACTGTGATGACAGCCTCAGTAACTTCCTCGCCGAGATAGTCTTCGGCTGTCTTTTTCATCTTGCGCAGTACTTCAGCAGAAATCTGCGGCGGTGCGAGTTTTTTGTCGCGCACGGCAATCCAGGCGTCACCGTTATCAGCCTTCATGATTTCGTACGGCATCAGTCCGATGTCTTTCTGGACTTCTTTCTCGTCGAATTTGCGGCCAATCAGACGTTTGACAGCAAACAGTGTATTTCTAGGGTTGGTAACCGCCTGGCGTTTCGCCGGTGCGCCAACCAGAATTTCACCGTCTTCCTGATACGCGATGATCGACGGCGTAGTACGTGCGCCTTCGGAATTTTCGATGACCTTGGGCTGGCCGCCTTCCATGATGGCGACGCAGGAATTGGTGGTTCCGAGGTCAATGCCAATAATCTTGCTCATGATGATGTCCCTTCAAAAACTGATTAGATATCTGAATGCCGATGAAATGCGGCGCTTTGTCGCAGTTTCAAGTCCGGTTACTGTGAAACGGTGACCAGCGCGGGGCGCAGCAGCCGGTCGGAAATCATGTAGCCCTTTTGCAGCACGCTGACGATAGTGTTCGCTTCCTGCTCTGCGGCGACCATGGAAATGGCCTGATGTTTCATGGGATCGAGCTTTTCACCCACCTGCGGGTTGACCTCGACCAGACGGTTGCGCTCGAAAGCACTGGAAAGCTGCTTGAGCGTCATTTCCACACCCTCTTTGAGCGATTCAATGGAGGGAGTTTCTATCTTCAGCGCCATCTCCAGGCTGTCTCTCACCGGCAGCAAAGCCTCGGCAAAACTTTCCACCGCAAATTTGTGGGCTTTGGAAATATCTTCCTGAGCACGACGACGGATGTTCTCCGCATCAGCCTTGGCGCGCAGAAAAGCATCTTGCGCCTCGGCCAGTTTGGCCTCGAGCTCGGCGAGCTGTCGTGCCAGAAGCGGCGTTTCCTCGGCCGATGGCGCCGCTGCGTTTTCAGGCGGAACAGGCTCCTTCACCGGCTCCACCACCGGCTCCGATGCGCCTGCGTTGGTCTGGTCGTTGGAAGGGTTTTCAGCTTGACTCATAAAATCTCCTGCCATTTCAATAACTTGGATGGGCTCTCCCGCCGAAACCAGCGAAACGCACATCTGATCTGAATAACAATACGTTAGTTATGGGGATAGCACGCCGCTTTTCAAGACGAGATAAAAGGAGCCGACAAAAAAAATCGGGGGCCTTTCGGCCCCCGGGCATGCAGGCAGGGATCTCAGTTTTCGGCGCCCAATGTAAGCGCCCACTGTCGCCCTATCTCTGCATCTACCTTACGAGCTTCCTGGACTGAAGGCGAACTCGCAGTAGGCCACCCGGCCAGATGCTGTTCGACTACCGCAGACATGGCTTCTATCCATTGCGGATCCTCGTTCAGACAAGGGATGTAGTGAAAAGCGCTGCCGCCTGCGGCGAGAAAGTCATCTCTAGCTTCCATCGAAATTTCTTCCAGAGTTTCCAGGCAGTCACTAGTGAAACCGGGACACATGACGTCGACACGCCCAACACCCTCCTCGGCCAGTTTTTCCAACGTAGGCGCGGTGTAGGGCTGCAACCATTCAGCCTTGCCGAAGCGGGACTGAAACGTGACGAGATACTCATCCTTGCCAAGGCCCAATTTGCCGGCCACCAAACGCGCGGTTTTATAGCACTCGCAGTGGTAGGGATCGCCAAGTAGCAATGTCCGCTTGGGAACCCCATGGAAGCTCATTACCAGCTTGTCAGGGCGGCCGTGCTGCTTCCAATACGTGTGCACGCTGGTCGCGAGCGCATCGATGTACCCCTCATGATCGTGATAATGCTTGATCAGTCTGAGCTCCGGGGTGTTGCGTACCCGGGTGAAGTGGGTGAAAACGGTATCGAAAATCGATGCTGTGGTGGTGCCCGAGTACTGTGGATAGGCCGGTAAAACCAGCAGACGGTCGCAGCCTTCGGCCTTGAGCTGATCCAAAACCGTTGGCAGGCCGGGATTACCGTAACGCATTGCATACACCACACGTACATCGTGGCCGCGCGCGGTCATGGATTGCTGGAGCAAAGCCGCCTGGCGCTCGGTGTGAATCTTGAGCGGCGAGCCTTCGTCGGTCCAGATCGATGCGTATTTTTCTGCCGACTGGCGCGAACGAAACGGCAGGATGATGCCGTTAAGGATGATCCACCAAATCAACCGGGGGATTTCCACAATGCGCGGGTCTGACAAAAACTCTTTCAGATAGACGCGCACTGCCGCCGGGGTGGGTGCATCTGGGGTGCCGAGATTGGCCAGCACCACGGCAGTCTTGCTGAGTGTGCCGTGGCGATAGGAGGGTTCTGGGTTGAAGCCCATTCGGGTCATGCCTTTCTGATTCTTGTTGATTCTTGCTGGTGCTAAAGGGTGAAGACCGTCTCAGGATGCCAGCAGCTCGCGGGCATGTTTGCGCGTGGTAGCGGTGATTTCCAGACCGCCGAGCATACGCGCGATTTCTTCGACGCGATCGCTGGCGGACAGTCTTTCGATGCGCGAGACGGTGCGTCCATCGGACATCGTACCCTTACTGACTTGAAAATGCTGAGAGGCCTGGCTGGCGACCTGCGGCAGGTGGGTCACACACAGAACTTGCCGGTCCTGGCCCAGACGCTTGAGCAGCCTGCCAACCACCTCGGCAACACCGCCGCCAATACCGCTGTCGACCTCGTCAAAAATCAGGGTGGGCGTGGCGGTTGCGCTGGAGGCGATGACGGAAATGGCCAGCGCAATACGCGCCAACTCACCGCCGGAGGCCACTTTAGCCAGCGGGCGCGGTGTGGTGCCGGCATGGCCGGCGACCAAAAACTCGACCTGCTCCTGACCATGGGCAGCCGGTTCGCAGGCTTGCAAGGCAATATCGAAACGCCCACCCGACATCGACAAGTCCTGCATGGCCGCAGTCACGGCCGCCGCCAGTGATTTCGCGGCTTTCGTGCGTGCCTTGGTCAGTTTGGTCGCAAGGGATTGATAGGCATCGGCCAGCTTTTGCTCCTGCGCGCGCATCGCGTCGATGTCAGTGGCATCTGACAGTTGCAACAGACGCTGCGACAAGCGCGTATGGGTATCAGGAAGATCCTCGGGAGCGACCTGAAATTTGCGCGCGGTACCGTGAATGGCTTCGAGTCTTGCCTCTACCGTACGCAAACGATCAGGATCAAGCTCAATACGCCCCAGGTAATCATTTAGTGCATAGACCGCTTCTTGCAACTGTATGCGCGCCGGCTCCAGCGCTTCGAGTACCGGACGCAGCTTGTCATCAATGTCGACCAGCTTGCCGAGCTTTTGCTCAATCGCGCTCACCTGCGAGAGTACGGGTGCGGAATCGCTCTCGGAGAGCAAGTTCAGCGCCTGCTGTGCGCCATCGATCAGACTAGCCGCGTGCGAAAGACGACTGTGCTCGTTGCTGATATCCGTCCACTCACCGGGACGTACCGCGAGTTTTTCCAGCTCACCCACCTGCCACTCCAGACGCTCGCGCTCCAGCAGTACCTGCTTTGCGTCACGCTCGAATTCCTCGCGCTGACGCACGACAGCGCGCCAGCTGCGATAAGCGGCGGCCACGGCGCGGGACTCATCCTGCAAGCCGGCATGCGCATCGAGCAGCAACCGTTGTGCATCGGCTTTGAGCAGTGACTGATGCGCATGCTGACCATGAATATCGACCAACATTTCGCCTAGTTCGCGCAACTGAGTCACCGTCGCAGTGATCCCATTGATAAAAGCCTTAGAACGACCACCGTTGTCAATAACGCGCCGCATGAAAAGTACGCCTTCCTCGCCGGTCAAGGCATTCTGATCCAGCCATTCACCTAGTGCCACATCGAAAGGACCGGCAAATTCAGCCGTGATGTCCGCTCGAGTCGCACCTTCGCGTACGACGCTGGCATCCGCGCGACCACCAAGCGCTAGTGTGAGTGCATCAATCAGAATGGATTTGCCTGCGCCAGTTTCGCCAGTAAACACGGAAAAGCCAGCCGAAAGATCGATTTCTATTACATCGACAATGACGAAATCACGAATGGCCAGGGTGCGCAGCATGTTGACAATGAATTTGAATCGGCAAGGTAGGGGGAATCAGGCAGACCACCATGGGCTGGCGACTGTACTGAAACGTCATTTTAGCTGACCGAGCACGGAGGGATATTCGTTCCAGTGCAGTTTCTCGCGCAACGTATCGAAATAATTCCATCCTTCGGGATGAAGGAAGGTTACGGTGTGCGCTGATCGACGGATCAACACACGATCATGCTGAGCAAGACTGGTCAGTGACTGCATATCGAAATTGACACTGCTCTCGCCCGCGCTGACGAGTTCAATACTGATTTCATGATTATCAGAGAGCACAATCGGCCGGTTCGACAAGGCATGTGGCGCGATCGGCACCAGCACCACACCGCCGAGCTCAGGCTGCAGTATCGGCCCGCCGGCTGCCAGCGCATAGGCAGTTGAGCCGGTCGGCGTGGACACAATCAGCCCATCCGAGCGCTGGTTGTACATGAAATGACCGTCCACTTCGACACGCAGCTCGACCATGCCCGCACCGGCGCCGCGCGAGACGACCACGTCATTGAACGCCAGACCGTGAAAAATTTGCTGACCATCGCGCACCACCACACCCTCGAGCAGCGTACGCCGCTCGGACGTGAGCTTGCCGTCCAAAATTTCGCCCAGCACCGACAGCATGTGTTCTGATGCAATATCAGTCATAAAACCCAGACGACCCTGATTGACTCCAATTAATGGCACGCCATAAGGTGCCAGCTGGCGCGCAATACCCAGCATCGTGCCATCGCCGCCGACCACAATGGCGAGGTCGGCGCGTTTGCCAATCTGCTCTGGCGTAACAGACAAAGCCTCGGAACGCTGGATGTCGCGCGCGGTTTCATCTTCAAACACAACGCGGTGTCCGCGATCTTCCAGAAAACCGGCAAGCTCAAGCACCGAGCCCTTACCGCTGGACTCGCCATGTTTGCCGATGATCGCAATCGTTTGAAAACGACCGGTTGAAGTGGGGCTGGAATTCGACATGCACGGGATTAGACCATAATTGGCGCTTTGACTGAATCACCGGAAACCACCATGAACGCCCTCGCACACGAACCCATACGGGCTTTGCTGTTTGATCTCGATGACACATTGTGGCCAATCACCCCGGTGATTGAACGCGCCGAGACACTGCTGTTCGATTGGCTCAGCGATCAGGTTCCGCTGGTAACGAAGCAATACACCATAGCCGCCATGCGCGCGCGTCGCAGCGAGCTGATGGCCGCACATCCCCAGTTCCGGGTCGATCTCTGGGCACTGCGTCATGCAGCGCTGCATGAAGCCTTTGAGGCATGCGGCGCTGATACAACGCGTATTGAAGAGGCCATGAAGGTGTTCACCATTGCGCGTAATCAGGTCACGCTGTTCGATGACGTCACCGTTTGCCTGCCCCGGCTGGCAGAGCGGATTACGCTGGGTTCGCTCACCAACGGTGCAGCTGACTTGCGGCAGATCGGCCTAGATCATCACTTCAGCGTTTCACTCGCCGCGCATGAAATTGGTCGCGCCAAGCCAGATCCTGCGGTGTTTCATGCAGCCTGCGAGGCACTCGCACTCCCGCCTTCGCAGGTGGCTTACGTGGGAGACGACTTGCGACTCGACGTGGAGGGCGCGCAAAAGGCCGGACTCATCGGCCTCTGGATGAACCGAATTGGCGCTGCCAAACCAGCAGAACAGGCGCACATAGAACCAGACGCCTCGCTCACATCGTTATATGAACTTGAACAATGGCTGCATCCGCGCAGCACTAATCGTCAAGAGTCTTCATCAAAATGAGCGAAGCGGCGCGGTCGCTGGCAAGCCGGGGCGCCGCAGACAGTACAGGCGTACGGCAAGGCGCACTCAACGCGGGCAGCGGCGTTTTGATAAAGACTCTTATGGCGGACGACGCTCACTATCGCTAGAATAGATCACATGCAACTCGATATTCGCGCACAAACACTGCTAAAAGCACTGGTTGAACGCTACATAGCTGACGGTCAACCTGTCGGCTCACGCGCCCTGGCAAAAATTTCCGGTCTGGATCTCTCGCCGGCGACGATACGCAACATCATGTCCGACCTCGAAGAGCTGGGGCTGGTCGCTAGTCCCCACACCTCGGCAGGTCGCGTACCGACACCGCGCGGCTATCGTCTGTTTGTGGACAGTTTGCTCACTGTACAAAGTATTGACGAGAGCACGTTGGAATCGCGGTTTCAGTCGGGCGCATCCTCACAAAAAATCATCGCGAGTGCGGCCCAGGTATTGTCATCGCTATCCCAATTTGCCGGCGTGGTGCTCACCCCCCGACGGGAAATGCATTTCCAGCAGATCGAATTCCTTAGACTCTCTGAAAAACGTATTTTGCTGGTCATCGTGGCGCCGGATGGCGATGTGCAAAACCGCTTGATGTTGACCGACATTGATTACGCGCCCGCACAGCTGGTGCAGGCGGCCAACTACATCAATCAGCACTATGCGGGACTCTCTTTTGATGACGTGCGCATACGACTGAAAGAAGAACTCAAGCAGCTGCAAAATGACATGACCCGTCTGATGCAGGCAGCCGTTGAAGTGGGAAGCGATGCCATGACCAGCAGCGGTGAGGACATCGTCATTTCCGGCGAGCGCAACCTGCTGTCGATTGAAGATTTGTCATCGAACATGAGCTCGCTGCGCAAACTCTTCGACATCTTCGAGCAGAAAACCACGCTCACCGCCTTGCTCGACATGTCCAGCAAGGCCACCGGCGTGCAGATTTTCATTGGTGGCGAATCACAACTGATGCCACTCGAATCCATGAGCGTGGTGACCGCCCCCTATGAGGCGAATGGCAAGATCGTTGGAACGCTCGGTGTCATAGGCCCCACCCGGATGGCCTACGAACGTGTGATTCCTATTGTCGACATCACGGCGAGACTGCTGTCGAACGCTCTGTCGCATCCCTGAACAGGCGGGCAGCCGCTTCAGGTTCGGTGCGGACAATTATCCTTCACGCAATTACCGTAAAGAGCGAGCGCGTGCTCGGTCAGCTTGAAACCTCGCTCCTCGGCGATACGGTGCTGACGTTTTTCAATCTCGTCGTCGAAAAACTCCTCCACCAGCCCGCAATCCAGACACACCAGATGGTCATGATGCGAGCCTTCGTTGAGCTCGAAAACCGCCTTGCCGGACTCGAAATGGTTACGACTCAGCAGCCCGGCCTGCTCAAATTGGGTCAGCACCCGGTAAACGGTTGCCAGACCGACATCTAGATTTTCAGCCAGTAGAAGCTTGTAGACATCCTCCGCGGACAGGTGCCGCACGGCGCTGCCCTGGAAGATTTCAAGGATTTTCAGTCGAGGCAGCGTGGCCTTCAATCCACTGGATTTCAGGTCGGCGGGGTTAGTCGGCATGATTTCGCTTCAGGTAAGGTGAACTGCTTTATCATATAGTGTTTTGGCCAGTGCACTCAATTCACCTACTGAATACCATGATTCTGTCGTTCGCGCGTCCAATGAAAAATGTATTGCTGATCGCGCTCGCAGCCATCAGCCTGAACGGCTGCTCGACTGCGAGCAAATTGTTTTCCAGCACACCAGCGTCAACCGAAGCCGCGGGTGATGGCGGCGATATCGTCCAGACAGTGCAAAAATCAAAACTTTTCGGCGTGGTACCGGTCTACCGCCCCGACATCCAGCAGGGTAATTTCATCTCCAAAGAGATGGTGGCACAACTGAAAGTGGGCATGACGCCCGAACAAGTACGGTTTGTGCTCGGTACCCCGCTGCTCACCGACTTGTTCCATGAAACCCGCTGGGATTATCCCTTCCGCATCCGTAAAGGTGATGGCGAAATCACCAGTAGCCGGGTCGTCGTATTTTTCAAAGAAGGCCGCGTCTCTCATTTTGAAGGCGGTGATCTGCCCGAAGAAAATGACTACCTGCTTCGTATTGCGGCACCAAAAAACCAATAACAAGCTTACAAGCTCTCCGTCTAATGAATGCTATGAAAATCGCCGTGGCTGGCGCATCCGGCCGCATGGGCCGAATGCTGATCGAGGCCATCGCCGCTGATGCTGATGCCAAACTCGCGGGTGCGCTCGATGTATCCGGCGCTCCCAGCATCGGTACCGACGCGGCATCATTTCTCGGCCAACCTGCGGGCGTCTTGATCGAAGCCGACCTCGCGCGCGGTCTGGCTGATGCTGATTATTTGATCGACTTCACCCGTCCGGAAGGCACCCTGCGTCATCTGGCTTATTGCGCCGAGCACGGCATCAAGATGATTATTGGTACCACTGGTTTTGACGATACCGGCAAAGCGGCCATTGCCGAAGCCGCGAAAAAAACAGCCATCGTGTTCGCGCCCAACATGAGTGTCGGCGTGAATGTCACCATGAAACTGCTGGAGCTGGCAGCAAAAAGTTTTTCTCACGGCTACGACATCGAAATCATCGAAGCCCATCACCGCCACAAAGTCGATGCGCCGTCAGGCACCGCACTGAAAATGGGCGAAGTCATCGCTGACGCACTCGGACGTGATCTGAACAAGGTCGGCGTTTTTGCGCGCGAAGGCGTGACGGGTGAGCGAGACCCCTCATCAATCGGTTTTGCCACCATACGCGGTGGCGACATCGTGGGTGACCACACCGTGCTGTTTGCCGGCATTGGTGAGCGCATAGAAATTACCCACAAGTCTTCCAGTCGCGTGACCTACGCCCACGGCAGTCTGCGCGCCGCGCGTTTCCTGCAAAATAAAACCACGGGCCTGTACGACATGCATGACGTACTGGCTCTGCGCTAACAGCACAGCCGCCGGTACTGCAGTCACCCATGATGACCCAACGCTCAGGTATTGCTGCTGCCATCGCAGTCGCGCTGCATGGCCTGATGCTGTTGCTGCTGATGTCCGGCATCATTCAAATCCAGCACAAGGTGCCCGAGAAGCCGCCTGTCGTAGTGGAACTCGTATTGCCACCCAAGCCGATCGAGCCGCCAAAACCCATACCACCGAAGCCCGAACCGCCTAAGCCCTTACCACCAAAGCCTGAGCCACCCAAGCCCGTACCACCGAAACCCGAGCCACCTAAGCCTGAACCGAAGCCTGAGCCAAAACCCGAGCCGAAGCCTGAGCCGAAGCCTGAGCCGAAGCCCGAGCCGAAGCCTGAGCCGA
>JACCDL010494818.1_pt1 | contig 55350 bp, 49 predicted proteins | sample 7441931 | NCBI WGS metagenome assembly JACCDL01 (sample SAMN15323437, study PRJNA562643) | freshwater metagenome | isolation source: river surface water | place: USA:Blue River Watershed | collected 2017-08-16
CAAGATTGGTTCTGTCGGTCAGGTAAGTAACAGTGGTCTTTTTTTGTTTTGGATTTACAACCACTTTTGTAACACCCTCCTCATATTTCAAATACTCTTCAATCTTATTCTTACACATATCACACTGTACAGATGGGGTATTGATGGTTACAGTAATAGGCTTTTTCTGTTGCGCATTCGCACCAACTGCAAAACCAAGCATCAATAACAAGATCAACTTTTTCATGATGGATAATTTTATATAAAGTTAGTCTATCTCCCCCATCCTGCTGGGTCCTGACTCCATTTTAACAAGGTGTTTTGGTCGTCTTCAGCAATCAATCCTTTTTCCACTGCAAGTGAAATCATGGCAGGATAATTGGTAAGAGAAACAAATTTAACTCCGGCCTCTTCACAGGCTTTATTGGCAACCTCAAATCCATAATTAAAAATTGAAACCATACCAACTACTTCGAGTCCGGCTGCTCTCACCACATCAACCACTTGCAGACTGCTCTTTCCGGTAGAAATCAAATCTTCTATAATAACTGTCTTCATTCCCTTCTCGTAATACCCTTCAATTTGATTACCCAAACCATGCTCTTTTGGTTTTGGACGAACATAGATATAAGGAAGTTTCAATTGATCCGCTGACATCGCACCCCAGGCAATACCTGCAGTGGCAACACCTGCTAATAATTCAGCTTCAGGAAACTGTTCGAAAAGCACATTGCACATTTCACTTTTGATGAAATCACGCACATAGGGATAACCCAATACTTTTCTGTTATCACAATAAATTGGGCTCTTCCATCCGGAAGCCCAAGTAAATGGTTCTTTGGGGTTCAATTTTACTGCATTAACTTGTAGCAGTTTTTCGGCGACTGTTTTTTCGTTTGTCATGGTACAAAAATCAAACAAGCCAACCAATTTTTGAAATTAAGTTATGTACATCACTATCCACGAACCTAACGGCGTAATCCAACTGGAGTCTGAACAAGCATTCAAAGACTATACCAAGGATAAAACAATTATAGAAGCAGCAGGCGGACTGGTTTTCAACGAAAAAAATGAACTTCTGATGATCTTCCGCAGAGGATTTTGGGATCTACCTAAGGGTAAATTGGATGAAGGTGAAACATTAGAACAATGTGCAGTAAGAGAGGTGCAAGAAGAGACCGGTATACAAAACATCAAGTTAGGCAGCTTTCTTACTACAACTTACCATACCTATTCGCATAAAGGACAAACAATTCTTAAACCATCGCATTGGTATAAAATGGTGAATTGGGGTAATGAAACACTAATCCCTCAGACCGAAGAAGATATAACAGCAATTCAATTTGTCTCAAAGGAAATGGCACATAAACTGCTGGATGAAATGTATCCAACCATTAAGCTTGTTGTTGAGCAATACTTTTAGCAACAACCTCTGGTAGGAACAAGGATGCATCTCCTCCGTTTCGGATGATGTCTCTTACAATGGTTGATGCAACGGAAGTGTATTTGGGCTCACAAGTCAGGAATACAGTTTCAATTGCCGGATCTAGTGTTCTATTGGCATCAGCAATTGTTTTTTCATATTCGAAATCACTCACGTAACGAATACCTCTGAGTATATGACGAGCTCCTACTTCTTTACAGAAATTGACAGTCAATCCTTCGAAAACAGCAGCGACAATCTTGGTTTCGCCCTTGAAAATTTCTTCAATCCATGTCTTTCTTTGATCTGGACTAAACATGGGGGCTTTTGAGGCATTTATACCAATGGCAACGATTATTTGATCAAACATCGGCATAGCGCGCTTAATTACGTCTACATGTCCCAATGTTATTGGATCAAATGTCCCTGGAAAAACACAGATTCTTTGCATGGTAGTTGTTTTAGGCTGTAGCCTCTTTTCTGCCCGAAAGTAAGTATAAAACAGCCATTCTAACAGCAACCCCATTTTCTACTTGATCGAGGATAATCGATTGTCCGCTGTCAGCAACATCTGAATCGATTTCCACCCCTCGGTTAATGGGACCAGGATGCATGATCAAGATATCTTTCTGAATACTTTGTAAAAGTTGCTTGGTGATTCCGTAAGCTTGATTGTATTCTCTTAAGGATGAAAACAAGACTTGGTTCTGTCTTTCCAATTGAATTCTTAACACATTGGCTACATCACACCACTCAAGTGCTTCTTTAACATTGTAGGTCACGTTAATTGGAAATGAATCTTTTATGTGCTTTGGTATCAAAGTAGGCGGACCGGCCAAGGTAACTTCTGCTCCCATTTTAGTGAGCAAGTAAATATTACTTAAAGCTACCCTTGAATGCATGATATCACCAATGATGGCTATCTTTTTTCCTTTTAAGGTTCCCAGCTTTTCTGTGATACTCAAAGCATCAAGCAGGGCCTGAGTTGGGTGTTCATTGATACCATCACCTGCATTGACTATTGCCGCAGGTATATGTTGGGATAAAAAATGTGGCGCACCTGTAGCACTATGCCTCATCACCACCATATCCACCTTCATAGACAGGATATTGTTGACAGTATCCAAAAGGGTTTCACCTTTTGAAACCGAAGATCCACTTGCAGAGAAGTTGATGGTATCAGCACTTAGCCTTTTTTCAGCCAGTTCAAAAGAGATTCTTGTCCGGGTTGAATTCTCATAAAAGAGATTGACAATCGTGACATCCCTCAGGGAAGGAACCTTTTTGATTGGACGCTGTAAAACTTCTTTGAATTGTTTGGCAGTATCTAAAATGAGTTGGATATCCTCTGGAAGGAGGTCTCTAATGCCGAGTAAGTGTTTTGAACTAAGATGCATTAGGATGCAAAGTTATAGGATTGAGGTATAAAAAGCCAATAAAATTTAAATTCAGATACTATCATATAAAACCACACGTTTCTCTTCCCCCCAATACACCTTCACCTTCTGTGTTACGATGGAATCAATAGATTTACCAACATAATCTGGCTGAATAGGTAATTCTCTGCTGAATTTCCTATCTACCAGTATACAGAGTTCCACTTTTTGAGCACGTCCATGATCAAGTAAGGCATCCATCGCCGCCCTAATTGTACGACCCGTATACAATACATCATCGATAAGTATCACCTTTTTGTTTTCAATTGAAAAAGGCAATTCTGTTATGCTGGGAATATGTATTTGCCCCCTGAAATCATCCCTATAGAAAGTAATATCCAACTTTCCATAATTGAGTTTCACCTCAGGATGCATTTCCTTGATGTACTGGGTGATAAAATCACTAATGGCTATACCTCTTGGTTGGATACCGATAATACAAGTATCTGTGAAGGGATAATGATTTTCAATAAGCTCGTGGGCCAACCTTTTAAGGGTCAGCGTCAACTGCTTTTCTTCCATGATGGTAGTAACGCCTTTCATGTTATTCAAATCTTGCATAAATATAATGGTTCATTTCTGCAAGAACTAATCTTCCTGCAAGAATGGATAGCGATAATCTTTAGGTGGTTCGAAGGTTTCCTTCACTGTTCTCACACTCAACCATCTGTTAAGGTTCAACATGAAGCCAGCTTTATCATTGGTTCCAGATGCTCTACCACCACCAAACGGTTGTTGTCCTACAACTGCCCCAGTTGGCTTATCATTGATGTAGAAATTACCGGCAGCATGTTTTAAAACTTGAGTTGCTTCAACAATTGCTGCACGATCAGCTGAGATAATTGCACCAGTCAACGCATATGGAGAAGTCTCATCTACGAGATGAAGCGTTTCTGAATACTTCTTTTCAGGATAGACATACATGGTTAAAACTGGACCAAAAATTTCCTCACACATGGTAGTATACTTTGGATCAGTTGTCTCAATAACTGTTGGCTCAATAAAATACCCCTTGCTCTTGTCGCAATTACCACCAGCTATTACTTTTACTTTTGATGAACGCTTTGCTTTATCGATATATGCTTTGATCTTGTTGAAAGATTTTTCATCAATAACGGCATTGATGAAGTTGCTCATGTCTTCAACCGTACCCATTTTGAAGCTATTGATACCTGCTATCAATTTTTTACGGACTGCTACAGCTAAGTTCGATGGAATATAGGCACGAGATGCAGCAGAACATTTTTGTCCTTGATACTCAAATGCACCTCTCAACAATGCAGTTGCAACAACATCTGCATCAGCTGAAGGATGCACCATTACAAAATCCTTACCACATGTTTCACCTACAATTCTTGGGTAAGAACGATACATGCCTGTATTGGCACCGATGGTCTTCCACATCTGATTGAACACACCAGTTGATCCTGTAAAATGAACGCCAGCAAACTGAGGATGTGAGAAACAGATATCACCTAAAACGGGACCATCAACATAAATTAAGTTGATAACACCATCTGGCAATCCTGCCTCTTTTAAAACTTGCATGAACATTTGTGCAGAATAGACTTGTGTGTTTGCACACTTCCAAACCACTGTATTGCCGCACAAGGCAGCAGATGCAGGTAAATTACCACCAATTGCAGTAAAGTTAAATGGAGTGACTGCCAACACAAAACCCTCTAGTGGTCTGTATTCAAGCCTATTGTGCATACCTGGAGCACTGATAGGTTGTTGCGCATAGATTTCACTCAAATAATGAACGTTGAATCTCAAAAAGTCGATCAACTCACAAGCCGCATCAATTTCTGCTTGGTAAACATTTTTACTTTGTCCCAACATGGTTGTACCATTCATGTAAGGTCTGTAACGGCCAGCAATGAGATCGGCTGCTTTTAAGAAAATAGCTGCACGACTTTCCCATGGCATGGACTCCCAATCTGCCTTTGCTGCTAAGGCAGCATTGATTGCTGCTTTCACATGTTTACCTTCCCCAAAATGAAAATGACCAAGTATATGCTTTCTTTCATGAGGAGGACGAATGGCTATTTTGTTGCCTGTTCTCACTTCCTTACCACCAATATACATCGGTACATCAAACTGAGTTGATTTTAATTCAGCTAAAACTTCTTTTAATCTTGCGCGCTCAGGTGTACCTGGAGCATAACTCAATACGGTTTCGTTTTTAGGCAGAGGCAAACTGTAATGACCGTTATTCATTTCAATTAAATTTTATTTTTAATTATTAGGAGACATTTTCTTTTTCCATCATGAGATAAGCTTTGATGAATCCATCCAGATCACCATCCATCACTGGCTGCACGTTACCCACTTCAAAATCAGTCCTGTGGTCTTTGATCATTTTATACGGATGGAATACATAGCTTCGAATCTGACTTCCCCACTCTATTTTTTTCTTTGAAGCATTGTTGGCATTTTTCAATGCTTCACGCTTTCTCATTTCCTCTTCGTAGAGTTTACTCTTCAACATCTTCAATGCCTTCTCTCGGTTCTCACCTTGCGTTCTGGCTTGCTGACATTCTACAATAATACCACTGGGAATATGTTTTAAACGGACTGCAGTTTCTACTTTGTTTACGTTTTGTCCGCCCTTACCACCTGCACGGTAAAATTCCCATTCCAAATCGGCTGGAGAAACTTCAATTTCAATTGAATCATCCACCAATGGATATACATACACAGATGCAAAAGAGGTATGTCTTCTTGCATTGCTATCAAAAGGAGAAATCCTCACCAAACGATGAACACCATTTTCTGCTTTTAGGAACCCGTAGGCAAATGGGCCTTCAAATTGCAATACGGCCGATTTAATACCGGCACCATCACCATCCTGCCAATCTAATTCAGTGACTGTCCAGCCTTGCTTTTCACCGTACATTCTGTACATGCGGACAAGCATTTCAGCCCAGTCTTGGCTCTCTGTACCTCCAGCACCACTGTTCACCTGCAACACTGCAGGCAATTCATCTTCAGGTTGATTCAAGGTGCTTTTAAATTCAGCCTCATCCAATGAAAGTATTGCCTTATCATTAGCAAGTTTCACTTCTTCTTCTTCACATTCACCTTCTTTCCAGAAATCGAATAAAATGGAGAAATCATCAACTGCACCAGCAGTAGAATTGTATAAGTTCAACCAATACTCATTGAGCTTGATATTCTTCAGGATTTCAGTCGCGCGTTTATTATCATCCCAGAAACCTGGAGAAAGCGACTTTTGTTTGTCCTCGTTTACTTTATATTGTCTGTTCTCAACGTCAAAGAAACCTCCTCAAGACAGAAAGGCGGTCTCTCATAGTTTTTAATTGCTCTATTGTCATAACAGTGCAAAATTAGTTCAAATCCGGCAATCGATGCCCAAAAAATCGGATTATAGAACCAACTGACTAATTCGTTGTTAACATGCTATGATTCAAGTCTACAACTTTCTCTATTCCTGGCAACTCTTCCCTGAAAAAGGCACTTATGAAAAGGGCGAAAGACCCAAATCAGGTACTTATAAAATAAGCTCCACAGAATCCAGAAATGAGATGCATATTGAGATGAACTGGGTAACCTTAGAAAACCAGGCCTTCTCTTCTACCTATAGTATTGTTGCTGATGGATCATTTCAATCTTTAACCGAAGATCAAATAGCTGAAAAAGGAAAAGTTATTTTAATTGACAGCATCAGTTTCGAAATTCAATTTTTGCTACAAAACGAACAAACACTAACCGTTTTGCATGAAATAATGCCTAATGGGTATTTGAAGGTTACAGAAAACGGACAACGTGAAGACGGTTCTAATTATAAAAACATTTCACTCTATCACAAACAGATGAGTGTTCTTCCTTATTCAACTTCTGTATCTGGCGCAGTAATCAAGCCTACTGAAGAAGGGATGATTAGGCACAAAGCCCTAACAGCAATGGAAGAGCAAACCAATATGCAACTTTCTCAAATCAGGCAGCAGATTGAGTTATTGGCTTTGCAAGCACAGGAAATTCAAAGAAGAAAAGATTTATCCGTTTTGATTTACAGCGCTAAGCTCAGTTTTACTCCTGTAATTGGTCAGGTTTATTATTTATACGAAAAGAAAAATGGCGATCATTTCCTTTCCTTGGTGAGTCCGAAAGAATGGGGAAACAATGGTCCATTCAAGAAATCAGTAGCAACAGTAAAATTGTTAGCAGATCACACCTGGATGGAAGTAAATTAATCTTTCAAAACATTCATAAATTAATGTAAAATTAAATGGGCCCTTTTGGGGCCCATTTAAATATAGAAGAGTTCATTTTTATTTCACTTCTTCAAATTCAGCATCAGTTACATTTTCTGCACCTGCTTGTTGTCCACCTGCCCCTGGCTGTTGAGCCTCAGCACCTGGTGCACCTTGAGAAGCATTGTACATATCCTGACTAGCAGCCATCCATGCATCATTCAACTCTTTGGTAGCAGCTTCAATTGCAGCCAAATCTTGGGTTTTATGTACTTCCTTCAACTTGTTCAACGCTGCATCTATTACAGATTTTTTCTCTGCAGGAATTTTCTCTCCAAACTCAGTAAGCTGTTTTTCAGTTTGGAAAATGAGTGCATCAGCAGCATTGATTTTTTCAACACGCTCACGCTCTGCTTTATCCGTTGCCTCATTTGCTTTTGCTTCAGCCTTCATTTTTTCAATCTCTTCTTTTGTCAATCCACTACCGGCTTCAATTCTAATTTTTTGTTCTTTACCTGTTCCTTTATCCTTAGCACTTACATTAAGTAAACCATTAGCATCGATATCAAAAGTCACTTCAATTTGAGGAACACCACGTGGAGCTGGTGGAATATTATCCAAATTGAAAATACCCAAGGTCTTGTTCTGATTCGCCATTGGTCTTTCTCCTTGTAATACATGAATCTGTACACCAGGTTGGTTATCAGCAGCTGTAGAGAAGGTCTCCGATTTTTTAGTTGGAATGGTAGTATTAGATGGAATCAATACGGTCATTACACCACCCAAAGTTTCAATTCCTAATCCAAGTGGAGTAACGTCTAACAACAACACATCTTTTACTTCACCAGTCAATACCGCACCTTGAACTCCAGCACCAATTGCTACAGCTTCATCTGGATTTACACTCTTATTAGGTTTCTTACCAAAGAACTTCTCAACAATCTCCTGCACTTTTGGAATTCTGGTAGAACCACCAACAAGAATAACTTCATCAACTTCTGATGCATTCATGCCTGCATCTTTCAATGCTTGTACACATGGCTTCAAACAACGCTCAAACAAGCTATCCGCAATTTGCTCAAACTTTGCACGCGTCAATTTCTTTACCAAGTGCTTTGGAACTCCATCAATTGCTGTTACATAAGGCAAATTGATTTCTGTTTCGCTTGAAGAAGACAATTCAATCTTTGCTTTTTCTGCTGCTTCCTTAAGACGCTGCAATGCCATAGGATCTTTTCTAAGATCTACGTTTTCATCTTTCTGGAATTCTTCAGCTAACCAGTCCATGATCACCTTATCAAAATCATCACCACCCAAGTGTGTATCTCCATTGGTAGATTTAACTTCAAATACGCCATCACCTAACTCAAGGACTGAAATATCGAAGGTTCCACCACCAAGGTCGAATACTGCAATTTTGCTATCCTGGTTCTTTTTATCAAGACCATAAGCCAATGCTGCTGCAGTAGGCTCGTTGATGATTCTTCTCACATTTAAACCTGCAATTTCACCAGCCTCTTTGGTAGCCTGACGTTGAGCATCGTTAAAGTATGCTGGAACAGTCACTACTGCTTCATTCACTTCATGACCAAGATAGTCTTCAGCAATTTTCTTCATTTTCTGGAGTACCATTGCACTGATTTCTTGAGGTGTATATAAACGACCATCAATATCAATTCTAACAGTATTGTTATCGCCTTTAGCAACATTATAACTCCAGTGTTTTATTTCTTCTGTCACTTCATCAAAGCGACGACCCATAAAACGTTTAACACTTGTAATCGTATTGATCGGATTAGTAATGGCCTGACGTTTTGCGGGATCACCTACTTTACGCTCACCATTTTTTAGAAATGCAACAACACTTGGGGTCGTTCTCCTTCCCTCATCGTTTGCTATTACAACAGGTTCATTTCCTTCCATTACAGACACACAACTGTTGGTTGTTCCCAGGTCAATTCCAATGATTTTTGCCATAATTTTCTTTTTAGATAACCTTAAAGAGCAACTCGTATGCCGTAACAGAAATCAGGCAATCTTGTCAGTTTTGGGTCCAATTACATGACAAACAGGAGTTTAAACCTTAAAAATTGACCAAAAATGACATGATAAAAGGTAAGAAGGCTAGGAAATATCTTTTGAAACGATATCCTTAATGATCAAATCTGCGTGAATTCGGGAATTTTCAATGAACCATTTATTGGTCTTTAAACCACCGCAAATGACCCCTGCCAAATAAACACCCGGTACATTGGTCTCCATGGTAGCTGGATCATGAACAGGCGTCTTGTACTCATCATCACCAATCTGAATACCTATACCGGTTAAAAAAGCAAAATCTGGCAAATAACCTGTCATGGCCAAAACAAAATCATTTGGGATAGTTTCTATGCCCGACTCAGTTTGAATATCTACTTCATTGGGTCGGATTTCAACCAAATGAGCATTAAAAAAAGCCTTTATTGAACCTTCAGCAATTCTATATTCCACATCAGGTTTGATCCAATATTTTACAGATTCACGAATCTGCTCATCACGAATAACCATGGTAACATCTGCCCCTTTGCGCCAAGTTTCCATGGCAACGTCCACTGCTGAATTAGCTGCACCTACAACTACAATTCTTTGACCGAAATATATATGAGCTTCCTTATAATAATGATGTACTTTTTGAAGACCCTCTCCAGGAATATTCATCAAATTGGGCAAGTCGTAAAAACCAGTTGCAATCACAATATTTCTCGCTTTGTAAACCTGTTTTGAAGAACGTACAAAGAAGAAATCATTTTCCTTTTCTACATCTTGAATAGACTCATAAAGTGAAATATTCAATTTCCAATGCAGGGCTACCCTCCTGTAATATTCTAAAGCCTCTGAGCGTGTGGGCTTAGGAGAATGTGAAATAAAAGGAACATTACCAATTTCTAAACGATCGGAAGTTGAGAAAAAGGTCATGTTCAAAGGATAATTATAAAGAGAATTAACCAATGGCCCTTTATCGACAATTAAATACGAAAGACCAGCCTCAGTGCAAGCTATACCGCAGGCCAATCCAATTGGTCCAGCACCGATGATCAATACATCATAAACTTGATTGCGACTGGACATCCGTGGTGCTATTTTCAGTTTTAAAGGAAAAATACTTCTGCGTCATATAACTAAACCCAACTACAATAAAGGTGATGATCAACTTGGAAATTGTTGGATAGAAATGTAGTTGTTCTACAAATATTTTTAGGAATATATAATTTAAAAAAAGGCTAATACAAACTGATAGAAAATAACGGAACAATTGAATACGCCCTCTTAAATAAGATGAACGAAATACAACAAACCTCATCAATAAAAAACCTGTTGGAAAACTAAAGCAAAAAGCCATTAGAAAAGCAGCAATATGCGGACTCACTGCAATAAATGGCAATTGAACAACTTGTTTGTGAAGTATAAAATTGTAACTGATAAAAAATAAGAAAATATCAAACAAAGTATTCAAACCTCCACAAGCCGCATAATAATAGGTGGTTTTATCAAAAAATCTTTTGAACAAAGGATAGAAAAAATCCAATATGCCATGTATCCTTTCTACCACTTAATCAATTTTGATTTTCATTAAACTTATGTACATAGGTAGTGTGTTTTTTAGCAAAAACACCTCCAATGGCTTCATGCAAGGCAAGCATTTTATCATTGAAATCTCCTACCCACGACAATTCCAGCTCTTTGTAATGAACCAGTGGACGGGTATATTCTTGGAGCTTCATAAACAAGCAAGACTCTAGACCTTGGTTTCTATATTTCTCTTTTGTTCCCATGATCACTGCACGCATCCGGTTATGTTTAATAGTCATCTTGTTCCATAAAAACTTGAGCTTACCGATCATATCCAACTTACCATTCAAGTTCTTGAACAATTCATTTGCATCTGGAAGAATCATAACAAAAGCCAAGGGTTCACCTGAAGAAGAGTAAGCAAACCATATCAGCTTAGGATCCATGATTGGTTTGATTTTTTGTAATGTTTCCTGAATGGTAAGATCTGTCACTTCCGTAAAGTTTTCAAAATCTTTCCAAGCATCATTATATATCTCTTTGAAGTCGTTTGAAAATTTGGTCAACTCGTTATAGGAAAAAGACTTGAATGTAAACCCACGTTTATTGATAACCCATTGGGAAATCTTCTGCACTTTCTCAGGCATTCCAACACGCACATCTACCTTATTGGAGATTTGCTCGTACTTAATCTTGAACCCGTAATGCTCAAAATGCGCTTTGTAATAAGAAGGGTTATAATTCATTCCATAGAACGGGCTTGTAAATCCATCAACCAACAATCCCCACCACATGTCATTTTCACCAAAATTGATTGGCCCATTCATGGCCTGCATACCTTCGTTTGTCAGCCATGACTTTGCTTGATCAAATAGCATTTTAGATGCATCCAAATCATCAATACATTCATAAAATCCACAACCACCTGTCGGCACTACTTCATTGTAGGCTTTCTTGTTGTTGATGAAAGCAGCAATTCTGCCAATGGTTTTACCTTGATCATCTACCAGAATCCATCTGGTACATTTTCCAAAACTGAAAAAATTATTTCGTTTTGGATCAAATACTGACTCTATGTCATTAAAGAGCGGACAAACCCAGTTAGGATCATCCTTGTATATCGTAAAAGGAAGTTGTAAGAATTGATCAATCGACCATTTATCAGCTACTTCAATTGTCTTCATTGCCTTATAATATAGGCAAAAATACCAATTTGAGGCGAATGAACATGAATATCGGCTTACTGTTTCAAGACAGCAAATCGATTGGGATAATCTGAAATAATTCCATCAACGCCTAATGCAGCCATTTTCTTAATGTCTGCCTCTTGGTTAACTGTCCACACAATTATATTCATCTGTTGTTGATGAAAATCTTGCACAAAAAAGGCGTCAACCATTGAATAAGCGGGACTAATTATATCAGGTTTAAATCCTAACAATGCAATTACTTCAGACGCAGTTATTTTTTGGGATGCTTCAATCAGATATGATAAGGTGAATGGTGCTTTTCGCTTGTGCAATTCAACCAATGATCTGGGATCGAATGATTGAATGGTTGTCCTGTTTTCAATTCCAGCATCAATTAACACTTTTGTAAGTAAATCGACAAATTCAACTGGTCCGGGATGAAACAATTCGTCAGTATCCGGACTAATCTTGGTCTCAATGTTGTAAGCCACCTGAGGTAGATGATTGGCTTTTATGTAGGCTTCTACAGCAGCAATCAAATCTTTCAACAGTGGCTTGTGCACTTTTATTTTTCGTTGTTCTGGAAATTTCGCATTGAATTTGCCACCAACATCCCATTTGCTCACATCTTCATAGGACATTTGGTAGATATTAAAATCTTTTGAATTTCTACTGCTACTTATTCCATTTGGTGGAGTCGCTATTTCAAGATTCATAAAGGGTTCATGTGAAAGAACAACCTGTTTGTCTTTGGTAATCACCACATCCATCTCCAAGGTTGTAACACCCCATTTTATGGCTTCCAACATAGCTTCAATTGTATTCTCAGGCATCAAGCCCCTGCTTCCTCTATGGCCTTGCAAATCAATGGTACCCGACTGTGCAGTGAGATTTTGAATAAAAATCATAGAAATTAAGCTGGTTATAACAAGTTTAGTGGCTTTTGACATGGCATAAAATTAAGGGGAATCGTACATTTGCCACAATCGAAAAAGGTTATGCTGAATAACATTATCAAAGAAAAGGCAATTGAGGCATTGGTTGCATTGTACCAAACAACTTTTACTGAAAAAGATTTCCAGGTCAATACCACTAAACCTGAGTTTACTGGCGATTATACAATTGTTCTTTTTTCATTGGTCAAACCGCTTAAGTTGAGTCCCGATGCATTGGGCAACCAATTAGGGCAGTACCTAATTGATAAACAACCTGAACTTTTTATCAGCTACAATATCATCAAAGGATTTTTAAACCTTGAAGTAAACTCATCAGTACTGATTGGTCTACTCAATAAACACTATCATGATAGTTGTTTTGGTAAAGCTCCCATGAGTGGGAAAAAAGTGATGGTAGAATACTCTTCTCCAAATACCAATAAGCCCCTTCACTTAGGTCACCTTAGAAATAACTTTCTAGGCTGGAGTATTTCTGAAATATTAAAAGCCAATGGTTTTGAAGTAATCAAAAGTTGCATTGTTAACGATAGAGGTATTCATATTTGTAAAAGCATGATTGCCTGGCAGCGTTATGCTAATGGTGCAACACCTGCCTCTACAAATACAAAAGGAGATCATTTTGTTGGAGAGTATTATGTAAAATTCAACGACGCTTATAAAAAAGAAGTAGAAGACCTAGTTGCAGGTGGAATGGATAAAGCACAAGCAGAAAAAGAAGCTCCTATAATGAAAGAAACCCAGCAAATGTTAATCGACTGGGAAAAAGGCGAGCCTTCTGTAATGAACTTGTGGCGCGAAATGAATGGCTGGGTATATGAAGGATTTGATGTAACCTACAAAAGAATTGGCTCAGATTTTGCCAAGACCTATTACGAAAGTGATACTTATTTATTAGGCAAGGATACCGTAGAGTTAGGTCTTCAAAAAAACATTTTTTACAAGAAAGATGATGGTAGCGTTTGGATAGACTTAACAAAAGATGGATTAGATGAGAAATTAGTGCTAAGAAAAGATGGTACTTCTGTCTATATTACACAAGACATTGGACTAGCGCAGAAAAAATATGAGGAGTATGGGATGGATCAAAGTATCTATGTAGTTGGTGATGAACAAAATTATCACCTAAAAGTGCTTCAATTGATTTGTCAGAAACTCGGACTCCCCTATGCCAATGGCATTCACCATTTATCTTATGGCATGGTGGAACTTCCTACAGGAAAAATGAAAAGCAGAGAAGGAACGGTTGTAGATGCTGATGACTTGATTGATGAAATGATTGCCATTTCCTCTTCACATACACAGAGTCTTGGTAAGGTAAAGGATTTCAATGAAGATGAATTAAAATCACTTTACGATACCATTGGTATTGGAGCATTAAAGTTCTTCCTCTTGAGGGTTGATCCAAAGAAAAAAATGATATTCAATCCAGAAGAGTCAATTGATTTTCATGGTTTCACTGGTCCATTTATCCAGTATACCCACGCAAGGATTAAATCTGTTTTGAGAAAATCTACTATAGACACATCGTTCACTAAGTTCGATGAACCTCTTTTACCAGTAGAAAAAGAACTCTTGTTGCTAGCAGAACATTATGAACAAATATTGAAGCAAGCAGCAGATGCCTTTGATCCATCTACAATAGCCATCTATCTGTTTCAATTGGCACAAACTTTCAATTCGTTTTATGCAGCATTAAGCATAAACAATGCGGAATCTGAAGAAAAAAAGCAATTGAGGTTAAAAACAGCATCTTGGGTTGCCACAATAATTGCCTCTGGCATGTCTTTACTGGGTATTCGCGTACCGGAGAAAATGTAATTCTTTAAATTCTCTTAAGTACAATGCCACCAAGCGGAGGCAAGTTCAAAGCAATTTCAAAACTTGCTTGAGTCTTGTTTTTTAAAGGAGTTATCGTTGTGCTATTTAAATAATTGCCTGTGCCCCAAAAATCATGTTGATCACTGTTGAATAACTCTTTCCATTTCTTGCTATCTGGAACCTGAATTTTCCAGTCTTTTCTCTCAACAGGAGTCATGTTTAATACTACAATTAGTTCTTCCTCAGGCTTAGTCGACTTTCGTTTATAGGAGATAACTGATTCTTGTCTATGATTGAGATCTAACCATTCAAATCCATCTACCTCAAATTGTTTTTCATGAAGCGCAGGTTCGTCTTTGAGCAGATGAGCAAGTGCACTCACACAAGCTTTCATTCCTTTGTGACAATCATATTGTAATAGATCCCATCGTAAGGCTGTTTTATAATTCCACTCATCCGTCTGACCAAATTCATTCCCCATGAACAATAACTTTGCTCCTGGATGAGTAAACATGTAAGTATATAAAAGACGAAGATTGGCAAATTTCTGCCATTCATCTCCCGGCATTTTATAAATCATTGGAGATTTACCATGAACTACCTCATCATGGCTCAAAGGAAGAACAAAATTTTCGTCGTAGTAATACATCATACTAAACGATAGCTGATTTTGCTGAAATTGACGGTAAACAGGATCCTGTTTGAAATACCTTAAGGTATCATGCATCCATCCCATCATCCATTTCATACCAAAACCCAAGCCATCTGCATAAGTAGGTCTTGAAACACCCGGCCAATTGGTCGCTTCTTCGGCAATTGTTTGCACTCCTTCAAAATCTCTGTACACCATCTGGTTCATGTCTTTCAAGAAGGCGATCGCTTCAAGATTTCCATTTCCACCAAATTCATTTGGCTCCCACTCTCCTTCGTTTCTTGAATAATCCAATTTCAACATTGAAGAAACTGCATCAACGCGAAGTCCATCTACATGAAAATGATCAAACCAAAAACGAGCATTACTGATCAGAAAAGATTTTACTTCTCCTCTTTTATAATTGAAAATATAACTGTTCCAATCTGGGTGATATCCTTTACGCATATCAGCATATTCATATGTATGCGTACCATCAAACATGAATAAACCATGACTATCATATGGAAAATGTGAAGGCACCCAATCCAATATAACACCTACACCTGCCTTATGCAGTTCATCTACCAATGCCATAAACTCTTCAGGATGTCCAAATCTGGATGTAGGTGCGAAATAGCCTGTCCCCTGGTATCCCCAGCTTCCATCAAAAGGATATTCCATCACAGGCATAATTTCCACATGTGTAAATCCCATTTCTTTCACATAGGGCACTAATCGCTCAGCAATTTCCCAATAACCGAAATAAGATTCCTCATCGAATGGATCAGGCCTCATCCAACTTGCCAAATGCACTTCGTAAATGGAATAAGGTGCTGAAAGTGAATTATGTTTATCTCTATTTTTAATCCAATCAGCATCTTTCCATTTGTATTCAAAGTTCCAGGTAATTGATGCAGTCAATGGTTTCTTTTCCCAATAATGGGCATAAGGATCTCCTTTCTGTATCAATTTGCCTTCAAATCCTTGAATAGCATATTTATATACTTCACCTCTTTCGCAATTAGGGATAAATCCTTCCCAGATACCACTCTTGTCTAACCTTACAAACAAGGGGTGTTCCCCAGCTTTCCAATCATTAAAATTACCAACAACACTTACTGCTGTTGCATTAGGTGCCCATACAGCAAAATATGTTCCTGATTTTCCTAATACAGTGAGTTGTTTATTTCCAAAGTAATGATAAGCGTTATAAAGCGTTCCTTGCTGAAAATTATTAATTACCTCTTCACTAAACAATGAGTAATTCCAAACTGGTTTTGTAGCATCAATAAAATGAATCTCCTCGTAAGGTGGATTTACCAAATCGCTGTTATGAGGTGTTGTTTTTAGCATTTACTTTTTGAGTTCATAAATCATAAAGGATTGTGGCGGAAGAGTTAATTCTACGGGAATTCTCTCCCCTTTTTCACTCATAACTTCAAGCATTGTATTGTAATCAGCAATTGCTTCTTTAAATCGATCTGTTTTGATTGCTGATTTTTCTTTGTTGGTATTCGCTACACACATGATGGTTTGGTCACCTAACTTTCGGAAATAAACATAAACACCATTTTGAGGTATGAATTGTTTTAGGGTTCCTTTTGCTAAAACGGGACTGTTTTTTCTATAGTTGGCTAACTTTTTAAAATAGTTGTAGGCTTCGGTTTCATCAGCAGTTAACTCGCTTGGGTTAAACTTATTTACGCTATCAGATTTCCATCCACCTGGAAAATCTTTACGAACAGCAGCATCATTGGGGTCTTTGTAATTTTTCATCAACACCTCTGTACCATAATAAATCTGAGGAATTCCTCTTAAGGTCATGAGTAAACCTAGACCCATTTTATATTTAGAAAGATTCTCTCCAACCATAGAATAGAATCTGTTCATATCATGGTTGTCTAGGAATATACAATTGGTAAATGGATCTTTGTAGAGGAAGTCTTGCGACAAAGTCATGTATAATTTGGTGATTCCGTCTGTCCATCCAAAATTATCATTCAAAGCATTGTACAAAGCTGAGTTCAATGGAAAATCAGTCACCCCTTTAATCTTGTGCTTGAAAGGAGCATCAATATTGTTCTCTGTGAAATAGGCACTTGCCGGGACTGTATTCGTCCATGCTTCACCAAAAACTGTCAGTGTAGGATATTCTCTCAACAAAGCATGATTGATTTCATTTAAAAATTTCTCATCACAATATTTATATGTATCAACTCTCCATCCATCAATACCAAATTCTTCAGTAGACCAAATATTACTTTGGATGACAAATTTTGCACAATAAGGATTAGCAAGATTTAGATCAGGCAAATGTGGAACAAACCATCCACCAATCATGATCTTCTTTTCTTCACTAGAGGCATAAGGGTCTGTAAACAATTCCTCTCTGTGGTTGGCTCCAGTATAGGTTGGCCATTGATTGAGCCAATCATTCATAGGAAGGTCGAGTACAGTATGATGATGAGACCCAACATGGTTATAGACTGCATCTTGAATTACTTTTAGTCCCTTTTCATGCGCAGCATCAACCATTTGTTTGTATGCATCATTTCCGCCTAATCGCTTATCAACTTGATAGTGGTCGGTTATCCAATATCCATGATAGCCACTCATCAACCAAGGGCCTTCCTGCATTTTAGGCATGTTGTTTTCTAAAACGGGAGTCATCCAAATAGAAGTAACGCCTAGGTCTTTTAAGTAATCTAATTTTTGTGACACACCGGCTAGATCGCCACCATGTCGACTATACGGATCATTTCTATCTGCCACTTTATCCTTGAGCTCAGCAAATTGATCGTTTGAAGGGTCTGCATTTACAAAACGATCGGGCATGATTAAATAGATCAAATCATTTGATCTCACACCTTGATGAACCGTTGCATTTTGTGTTTTATTTCTAGATTTCAATTCATAAGTAAACTGTGATCCATCTTCAAACACAAAATCAAGTTTACCAGGCTTGACTGTTGGCAACAGAAGCAAGTCAACAAATAGGTAATGCTTATTCTCTGGTTGATGTACTTTGGTGACAACAACTCCTGGATATTTTACTTTAACTGTTTTGGATAAATCTGCAGTAGAATGAAGCATCACTTGCAAACTATTGTGTTTCATACCTACCCACCAATGTGAAGGATATGCTTTTATTTGTGCATATAATGCTGATGTAACAACATTTGAGAGCAAGAACAAAACGACTAAGAACTTTTTCATACCTGTTATTTCCAATTATTTATTTGCTGTAGGATCATAGACTCTTATAACGCTGATTGCAGCGAAAATTAAAAACACACCAGCCATTAAGATGGCATATATAGGTTGACCACCATAAAGATGCTTAACAATTGATCCGCCAACAAAACCATTTATAATTTGTGGCAAGGTGATAAAGAAATTAAAAATCCCCATGTAAATACCCAGTTTACCGGCAGGTATTGAACCTGAAAGCAACACATAAGGCATGGCTAGAATAGAAGCCCATGCTAATCCCACACCTATCATTGAATATTTCAACAGTTCAGCATCTTTGATAAAGTAGATAGAAACCAGTCCAATGCCTCCTGCAAAAAGAGATACAGCATGTGTCATCTTCTTACCAATCTTTTTTGCAATAAAGGGTAAGCAGAGCGCATAAAACATAGATACCAGACTGTAGACACCAAATGCAGAACTGACTTTGTTACCTGCCTCATTATATTGCACTGAATCTGTATAATCGCCTGAGAGTCCATAGATATGTGTTGCTACAGCATCAGTAGTAAAGACCCACATACTGAACAATGCAAACCAACTAAAAAATTGCACCAATCCCAATTGTTTCATGGTCTTGGGCATGTTCTTGAAATCTGAAAAAATATCAAGTAAACTACCAGAAGATTTAACAGGCTCACCATGATAAGCCTTGTATTCTTCAGGAGCATATTCCTTAGAAAAGAATAGTGTAATAAAAATGGCTCCCATAAAAACTGCAGCACCTATGTAAAAGGAATAGCGAATATTGTCTGCAATTCCATCTGGTCCAGCCTCCATACTAAAACCATTTTCAGCAAGCAATTCAGGTAATGCTGATCCAATCACTGCGCCTAGTCCAATTAAAAAAGTCTGAATACTGAATCCAATTGTACTTTGAGAATGTGGTAAGTTATCTGCAACCAAGGCTCTAAATGGTTCCATCGCAACATTGAAAGAGGCATCCATCAACATAACAATACCAGCACCTATCCATAAGGCTGGCAGCAACATCGTGAAGTAGCCAGAATTAGGTAAGAAAACCAAAGCAATACTGGAGAGCAAGGCACCAACCAAAAAATAAGGTTTTCTTCTACCTACCCTGTTCCAGGTTTTGTCGCTATAATGCCCAATGATGGGTTGAACAATCATGCCAACTAAGGGAGCTACTATCCAAAAAAGTGGAAGTTGCTCAACATCAGCACCAAAAGATCTTAAGATTCTACTGGCATTACCATTTTGTAAAGCAAACCCAAACTGTATTCCCAGAAATCCAAAACTCATGAGAAAAATCTGCGCAATGCTTAGCCTAGGTTTTTCCCTTAAAGAAAAAGATGAGCCAGATGAAGAATTTTCAATCGACATGTAAACCTTATTTGATAAAGTGTAATATATACACAATCTTTCAAATAGAATACAATGTTTAAGCTTTTTTGATGGATGTATTAAATGACAAAACCATCAGGAATTACAGCTCCTTTTTTTACAACTACAATACCTTCTTTTATGGTATATAAAGCATGGTCTGCATTTTCAAGATGCTTACCACCGTTGATTCTAACATCACTTCCAATACGGCAATTTTTATCAATGATTGCGTTTTTGATGTAACAGCGCTCACCTATTCCAAGTTTAGGCAGACCGTTGCTGGTAGAAGTATTCATTTCTTCTAATGTTTCATAGAAGTCCGTTCCCATTATATAACAGCTGACAACAGTAGTACCATAACCAATTCTGGTACGGATACCAATTACAGAATTTTCTACTCTTGAAGCGTTGATGATACAACCTTCAGCAATGATTGTTTTCTCCAAGGTGGTTCCACTTATTTTCGCTGGAGGAAGCATTCTTGCTCTTGTGTAGATGGCTTTAGAATTGTCAAATAAATTAAACTCTGGAATATCTTGCGTAAGCGCTAGATTGGCTTCAAAGAAGGAATGAATATTTCCAATGTCTGTCCAGTAACCCTCATATTGAAAACTCAAGACATTGTATTTGCTAATCGAATAAGGAATGATCTCCTTACCAAAGTCAGTTGCATCTTTTGCTTCTTCTTGAAGCAAATCATAAAGCACTCTTCTAGAAAAAATGTAAATACCCATACTCGCCAGGTAATTACGTTTTTGTTTCTGCATGGCTTCTCCAGTATCACTCACCCATTGATCCAAAACATCTTTCTTTGGTTTTTCAATGAATGATTCAATTACATTGGAGGATCCTTTCTTCATGATGCCAAACTCAGTCGCTTCTTTAGCATCTACTGGAATTGTAGCAATAGAGATATCAGCTTTACCATTGATATGGTTATCAATCATTTCTTGGAAATCCATTTGATAGAGCTGGTCACCAGAGAGAATCAACACATGAGAAAAATCCTGTTGTGAAATGTGACGAAGGGATTGTCTTACTGCATCTGCTGTTCCTTGAAACCAAGCCGGATTATCAGGTGTTTGTTCTGCAGCAATGATATCTACGAAGGCTGAACTAAAAGCACTAAAATGATATGTGTTTTTAATATGCTTATTTAGAGAAGCAGAATTGAATTGCGTTAACACATACATTCTTCCAATATTTGAATTCAAACAATTGGAAATGGGTATATCTACCAATCGGTATTTACCTGCAATTGGTACTGCCGGTTTACTTCTGGTAGATGTCAATGGCGAAAGCCTGGTTCCTGCTCCGCCTCCCAAGATGATTGCAATTACATTCTTATTCATAAGCTGATATTACCAGTAAATTAATTAAAACTTTTGTAAAGGGAAAGATATTCCTCTGCACTTTTCTCCCAACTGAAATCAAGTGAAACAATCTTTTGCCTTAAATGATTAAAAGTTGTTTTTTGGCCAAACAACTCCGTTGCCCTATAGATAGCATGCGTTATATCGCCAACAGCAGCATGATTAAACGCAATGCCATATCCACCAGGATCACCCATGTCAACTACGGTATCGATTAATCCGCCTGTCCTTCTTACCAACGGAATAGTTCCATAGCGCATTGCATACAATTGGTTTAAGCCGCATGGCTCAACACGTGAGGGCATCAATAGAAAATCAGCTCCTGCATACATCAAATGACTTAGAGATTCGTTGTAACCAATAAAGGTTGCATAATCACCTTGAGAAACTGACTGCAAATGTGATAATTGCTCTTCTGTTTCTGATTCTCCACTTCCCAGAATCAGAAAATTCATTTTCCTTCCAACATAAGTAAAGCAATCACTGATTACCTGAGGCAACAAATCAGCACCTTTTTCTCCCACCAATCTGCCAATAAAAATAAATAGTGGCTTTTCATGCGACAAACCAAATCGCTCACATAAAAGTTGCTTGCTCTTTGCTTTTCCAATTTCTATATCACCAATTCCAAAATGATTTTCTATGTATTTATCGTTTTCTGGATTCCAAACGGAATAATCAATTCCATTTAAAATACCAGAACATTTCCCTTTTTCATACTCAAACAAAGGTTCTAAACCATTGCTCATGCTTTTCAGTTCATTCATATAGGTATTGCTGACAGTCGTTACTTTCCAACAACATTTAATAGCTGACGCTAATGGATTAATTTGTCCGTTCCATTCCAACATTCCCCTTTTCCAACTGTCCCAATGTGGAATATAAGTTGTTTTATCCCATCCAAAAGCTCCTTGGTATTGGGCATTGTGAATGGTTAAGATGGTTTTGATGTATTGCAAACGCTTAAAAGCATAGCAATGCTGCATCATAAAAGGAATCAAACCTGCATGGTGGTCGTGAACATGCACTATTGCTGGAAGTTCAAACCAACTGTTCAACCAATCAACCACAGCAATTTGAAAAGCGCAAAACCTTTCTGTATCATCACTATAACCATATACTTTTTCTCTATCCAGCAACCCATTGATGTCGATCAAATAGAGAGCAAAACCTTGGGCATTTGACTTTTCTTTGATTACTGTGTAGTCAAAATTCCAATGACCCAAATAAGCATTGCCTTTGTGTACTACATCCCATTCATGAGAATAGAGGTAGGGCGTTCTATACATGGGCATCACAACTGATGCTTGATGACCTTTTTCATTTTGAAAACGAGGCAAAGAACCAACCACATCACCCAATCCACCTGCCTTTGCTACAGGATAACATTCAGCACTTACATGTAGAATTTGCATATCAACTCTATGTTTGATTGAAATTAATCTTTTCCAAAACCAGAAACCTCAATAAAAAAGTTTTATAGGTAAATAAATATAATTATTTTGGGGTACTTAAACCAAACTTGCATATGAAACAACAAACAAACTGGTCCCAATTTGGCGTATTGATCACTGTTTTCTTTTTTTGGGGCTTTGTAGCTGCTTCCAATAGCATCTTTATTCCATTTTGTAAGAAGTTCTTCGAACTAGATCAGATACAGTCGCAATTGATTGGTTCAGCATTTTATGGTGCTTATTTCTATGGATCACTTTTGTTGTACTTGTTTTCTGTAGTGAGCGGTACCGACTTATTGAATAAAATAGGTTACAAGAAAGGTATTGTATACGGACTCCTTATATCTGTAGTTGGTGCAATTGCGCTAGCATTTATCAGTGGCTCTGAAAATGCAAGTTTCGGATTAGTGCTTGTTGCTTTCTTCATCATAGCATTAGGTTTTTCTTTACAACAGACTTCTGCTCAGCCATTTGCTGTTGCACTGGGAAGTGAAGAGACTGGAACACACCGTTTAAATATGGGTGGTAGTGTAAACTCGTTTGGTACTTTGTTGGGCCCCCTTGTTGTAAGCTTCTTGCTTTTTGGAAGTATTACAAGTCAGAAGGAAGCCTCTATTGAAAATATCCAGACGCTTTATTTCTTTTTAGCGGGACTATTCATACTAGCATCGTTCATTTTTGCTTATGCAAAATTGCCGAAAACAACTTCTGATGAAAAGTTGGAGAAAAGTCCAAAAGCCACTAACCTTCTACTCTTAATTGGTATTGCTTTCTTACCTGTTCTTTTTTCTGATTGGGCAAAAGATGTTACCGGTGTTAGCAAGAGTATAATCATCTTCAGTTCACTTGCTGTTATTCTCTTGTTGCTTTTTGTTGCAATGGGAATGGCTAAAAGAAACCCTGATGGATGGGGAGCTATGGCATATCCGCAATTGGTGTTGGGTATGATTGCCATTTTCATTTATGTGGGCGTTGAAGTAACCATTGATAATAATTTTGGTGCACTCTTAAAAAAGAATGCATTTGGTGGTTATGATGAATCACATATATCACATTTGATTTCCTTGTATTGGGGTTCAATGATGATTGGTAGGTGGACTGGCGCTGTGAGTGTATTCAATTTCAGCAAGAAGATGAAACGCATCATGGTTATTGTGGTTCCTTATGTGGCATTTGGAGTTATTTTGCTTGTTAACCTCATCAAGGGTAACAATGTAAGCGAATTTCTTCCCTACCCATTCTGTATTGCAATTGCTGTGATTGCCTTTTTGTATGCTGAAGAAAAGCCAGTTAAATTACTGCTTACTGTATCTATTCTAGGATGCGTTGCGATGGCAATTGCGTTGACCAATACCGGTATGATTGCCAATTTTGCAATCATCAGTTGTGGTATTTGTTGCTCCGTAATGTGGCCTTGTATTTTCGCCTTGGGCGTAAATGGTATTGGTAAATACCAAAGCCAAGGTTCTGCCTTTTTGATTATGATGATTCTTGGAGGTGCCATCATTCCACCAATGCAGGGTGCGGTTATTGATATGGAATCAAGTGCAGATCCAAATGTTTATACCTTTACACAACTATCATACATTGTTCCATTGTTATGCTTTGCGTATCTTGCATGGCACGCTATTCAAACAAGGAATGTGTTGAAAAAACAAGGACTTGATGTTGATGCACAGGTTGCTGCATCACACTAAAATAATAAAGCATGAGTGTACAAGAAAAGTTGGCCATAGGCATAGATATTGGTGGTACTGGAACCAAATATGGTATTGTTGACAGAGACGGTAATGTATTGTTCTCTGGAGAAATGTCTACAAAAAAACACAAGGAAATCGAGCTTTTCATTGATGAGCTTCATTCTCATTTAAAAGTCTTGATCGATCAAGCAGGTGGATTAGGTAGAATGTTGGGTATTGGCGTTGGTGCACCTAATGGTAATTTTTACAGTGGCACAATAGAGTATGCTCCAAATTTACCATGGAAGGGGATTATTCCTCTTGCAAAGATGATGAGTGAGAAATTCAACTTACCTGTCACCCTCACCAATGATGCCAATGCTGCAGCGATTGGTGAAATGATGTATGGTGCAGCAAAGGGTATGAAGGATTTCATCATGATTACATTAGGTACAGGCGTTGGAAGTGGAATTGTAGCAAATGGACAATTGATTTATGGCCATGATGGATTTGCTGGTGAGTTAGGACATACTATTGTAATTCCAGATGGAAGATTGCATGAAGGTACAGGCAAGAAAGGTTCTCTTGAGAGTTATGCCTCTGCTACTGGTGTTCGTCTTACTTCATTGGAGTTATTGGAAAACAGCAATGAAGAAAGTTTATTGAGAAATGTAAACAAAGATGAACTTGACTCAAAAGCAGTATACGAAGCAGCAATCAAGGGCGATAAACTAGCCCAAGAAATATTTGAATATACCGGTAAGATTTTGGGATTGGCTTTGGCTAATGCGGTGATGTTTAGCAGTCCGGAAGCCATCATTCTTTTTGGTGGTTTAACAAAAGCAGGTGATCTTATATTAAAGCCTACCAGAAAAAATATGGAAGAGAACCTGATTCAGGTTTTCCAAAACAAAGTCAAGATTTTGGTAAGCCACCTGAAGGAATCAGATGCAGCAATATTAGGAGCCAGTGCCTTGGTTTGGGAAAAAGAATAATTTTAAGCTAAACGCATCGCTTTTTCTTGCTCCCATTGTGTCTTACCATATCCTGGTATGACATGCTTTTCACTGTGGTAAGAAGACCTTACCAATGGTCCAGATTCTACGTAATCTATACCAAGACCATAACCTACTTCTTTGTATTCCATGAATTCATCAGGATGAACAAAACGCTGAACGGGTAAATGTTTTTTGGTGGGCTGAAGGTATTGTCCAATTGTAACCACATCAATCCCGTTATCAGCCAAATCTTTCATGGTCTGGATTACTTCTTCTTTGGTCTCGCCCAATCCAAGCATGATGCCTGATTTAGTGCGCATACCGCCTTGTTTGAGCTTTCGCAACACTTCCATGCTTCTCCAATATTTCGCTTGAATTCTCACTTTCCTAGTAAGCTGTTCTACCGTCTCAATATTATGAGAAACTACCTCAGGGGCTGCATCAATGACTCTTTGAATTTGATCATCTATCCCCTTGAAATCAGGTATCAAAGTTTCAAGTGTTGTATCTGGATTTAAGGCTTTAACAGCTTTGATGGTATTGTACCAAATAGTGCTACCACCATCTGGTAGTTCATCACGGTCAACAGATGTAATGACCGCATGTTTAACTTTCATTAAATTAATGGCCTCAGCTACACGTTGTGGTTCGTCCCAATCAACTGCATCCGGTCTACCTGTTGCAACGGCACAAAAACCGCAGCTTCTGGTACAAACATTTCCTAAAATCATGAAAGTAGCTGTTCCTGCACCCCAGCATTCGCCCATATTGGGACAATTACCACTTTCGCAAATGGTATGTAATTTATGGGTATCTACTAGCGATCTTACATGCTTATACCCTTCGCCAACTGGGAGTCTGACCCTCAACCAATCCGGTTTCTTTTGTCGGGCTTCCTGTTCATTAACAACAGTGTTAGTTCCACAACTCATAATTCAACAATTGGATGCAAAGTTACATTACTTGCGGTTACCAAAAACCAAACCGATATAGCCTGTGGGAAAGAAAGATTTTCCAGGGTTATCAACCATCTGAACAACCTTTTTACTGTAATATTCAGCACTAAAACCAAATTCGATAGCAGAAACAACCTGATTAAACCTGGCCCAATCGAAGCGTAAACCTGCTTTGGCATATGCTCCTGGATTAAATTTCATTTCATTCCAACCTTTTTGCAAACCAGTTCCACCAATGATGGCATCTGGATTCAGAAATTGGGTACGATTTTGCTCAGTGAACTTAATCTTCACATTGACTGGTGTTGCATTGAATTCTAAATAATAGGGTCTTTCTAAACCAGCACTAAACCCTCCAAGAAAAACAAAATAGGCAGCAACACCATTTTTATTGGTCTTTCCTCCTATCATGATTTGCTTACCTACACCTGCTTTAGCCTGATAAAAAATATTTTGCTTGCCAAATACAAAAGGTCTTCCAAATACCACAAAACCTGAGTTAGAGAAGCTTGTCGTTCCTTGTTTTTCTTCTTTGGGATGTCTTTTCTCAGATAATTCCAATTGGACAATCGTAGACTTATAGGGTGTCTTCATCCAACCTTTTTCAAACAAAATACCATAACCATCGTGGTTGACCTTGAGACTGAAAATATTGTGTTTAGCAAAAGCTGGAACACCCTCCTCTTCGTTCCTGATGATTTCATTGATTCTGTTTTTCTTCTGAAGCTTTTCTTCTCTTTTTTGCTCAAATTGACTTGCTGTACGCTGACCAAAAGAGTATGTGAGTAAGAAAAAAGAAAATATGAAAATGGTGACCTGCTTTACCATAAAAGGATGATGTTGTGTAAATTTATAAAAAAAAGCATGACTTCAACTGTAACCTATAGCGGAGAATTGAGAACTTTAGCAACCCATTTGCAATCTGGCTCTTCTTTTGAAACAGATGCACCAACAGATAACCAAGGAAAAGGGGCCAGATTTTCACCCACAGACTTAATTGGCACCTCTTTGGCCTCTTGCATGATTACTACAATGGCTATTAAAGCAAAAGATCTGGAACCTAAACTTATTGGCGTAAAAGCGGAAACTGAGAAAATCATGACTGGCGTCCCAAGAAGAAAAATTGGTGGTATCAACATTACCTTTCATTGGGTGGGAGGAATTCAGTTTACACAAGAGGAAAAAGACCGTCTTGAAGAAATTGCTTGGACTTGTCCGGTTAAAGAAAGTATTCACCCAGACATCAACTTGAATGTGAATTTTAATTGGTAAACCCTTCTTTAACTGCATTACCTCTCACACAAGATTCGCATTTCAGCCTAATACAATTTCGCACATACAATTCGTGTAAAGATTGGGTATCAATAATCGACTTTGCTCGAAATCCAAGTAAAGTAAAGGATTGAACCAATGCATCATCCTCAGGTTTCAATGCCATAAGCCATTGCATTGCTTTTTGTGTAATAGAAACATCGCAATGTGTTTGTCCGTAACCCAGTAATATTGGTATAAATGCATGTAGAATTGTTTGTTGTCTTAAGGAATAACCAATTTCTTTTACATGTTCAACTGAGATCTTGTCAAAAAGAAAATGATTGCTCCAATAAGGATGAAGCACTATATTAAAAAGTTCAACCGAATCCTTGATTTCTTCAATATGTAATAGCGTATTAAAAAGCGACATATGATGATGAAAAAATGCTGCAAGCTGAGCTATTCTTACTGTTGGAAAATTCCTAGGCCGCATTCTCAAAAATTTCATTTTTTCATCAACCGGAATTAACCCGTGGCGTTGACTAAGCATCTGATAATTATTGAACAACGTTTTAGGATGTTCATCCTTAAAATCATTTTGTAGCAGAGATGATTGCCCCATCAAAAGTGATTCAATCAATTCTTTATCATATGCGTAAAGTCGCATTACATGAATAGGAATAGAGAGGAATAACTTTTCGAAACTATCAGCATTGGTTGATCTTCCAAATGACCTGAAAATCAATCTCCACAAAACACTTGCGTAATCATGTTTATGAACACTAAATAAATGCAACACATCCTCTTTTCTTCGCATCAACCTTTCCATACCCAAATCATGCAACACTTTATGTTCATCGACTACTATATCGAATTTATACTCAGATGAACAAGAAAATTGATACATCGAATTAAGCTCATCCCTAATCACCAAATCGTTAATGTTTACAAATTTGGATAATTCTAACAATGGTGATAGTTGATAATCATCGATATCATTAATCCACACAACATGCAAAATGATATTGTGATAATTTTCATCATCTTGATGTGCATGTCTTATCCAATCTGATGTGCGAATATGGAGTTCAACATTTCCAGCCCATTCAACTGTACCTACCTTGATTCTTGCATCTATAAAATCAGGGCCCTGGTGGTAGTTGAAATTTCCAACTTCCCAAACAGATATTGCTTGCCCGCATACCGTCTTTAAACCATTAAGTGCTTTTGCATGTTCACGCCAATATTGCTGCAATTGCTCTTCCCGAATCATTAAGCAAAAAAACCAAAATAGATGATTTGGAAGAAGTGAAAATTAAGAATTCAGAAGTGAATTTAAGCCCGGCTAAAGTGAAAATCCTCATGTAAAACTTTCAATACTTTACTAACAGGCAAACCCATCACATTATAAAAATCTCCGTGGATGGAATGAATCCCCACTACGCCTATCCATTCTTGAATTGCATATGCCCCAGCTTTATCATAAGGCTTATACTGTTCTACATAATGGGTGATTTGATCAATTGAAAGTTCATGAAAAACCACTTCTGTAGTATCATAGAAATGAATATCCTTTTTGTCATCTCGAATATTAACAGCAGTAATTACTTGATGTTTTTTACCAGATAATTTTTGGATGATTGCTATAGCATCATTTTTGTCTACCGGCTTACCAATAATTTCATTTTCCAAAACAACAATTGTATCAGCCGAAATAATTATAGAATCAGTCAACTTATTTTGCAATAAATCGACAACAGCTTGGTTCTTTTTTTTAGCAATAGAGACGGCAACCTCAGCTGGCATTGAGGAAGAGGAAAAAGATTCATCTGCATCAGAAACAACTACTTCAAAATCGACCTCTGCCCATTCTAATAACATTTTTCTTCTCGGCGAACCAGAAGCAAGAATTACTTTTCTCATCTTATAGATCAATAAATAACATCATGGATAAAATTCCAATCAACATCAGTAGTTTAACCTGATTGCTGATTTTTCCAAAATCTTTACTTGTTGCTGCTTTTTTGATATTGACTAAAATAACAATAAGAAAAACAAGCAAAACAATAATCATCAATGAAAATAACCAACTCCATGAGTTGATAATTGTATAAAAGAACAAGGAAAGAAGTACCCCCATTAAAACTACCACCCAAGTGGCTGCGTAGATCTTTGAGACATTAACACCCCATACAATAGGCATTGTTGTGCAACCGTATTTTTTATCGCCAATAATGTCTTCTAAGTCTTTGATTACCTCTCTTACCAAGGAAACAACAAAGGCAAAACCTGCATACATCAGTGTATACTTATATAAACGCTCAATCAAATCGTTGTTCTTGAGCATAAATTCAACATCAGCAATTTTTATTTCCGCAACAAACAATACCCCTACTACCCATGCTGTAAGTAAAGAGATAATGATATTACCAATTAAGAGGCGCTTTTTAAATGTTGTTGAGTAAAAAAGAAGTAGAACAACACTGATAAAATTAAATACCAGTAAAAGCATATTGTTGATATGCAGGGCAACAACCGCTGTTAAAAATAAACCTATCAAGGATAACAACATATGAAACAACATTGCCCATCTCCTGCTAATTATTTTTCCAATAACCAACTTATGAGGCTTATTTACATTATCGATATCCATATCAAAATAGTCATTGATAATATATCCCCCAGCTGCAATCACAATAGAAGAAAACAACAACAATATAAAATCATTGGTGCTTAATTGCGGCAGAAGAGAGTGGTTGATTTCACTGAATATTCTTTTCTCAATAATGAAATAAAACAAGGATTGCGTTAAGGCAATAAAAATCAAGTTAGGATACCTGATCAATCGAAAAAAAGCTGCAACTTTTTGTAAAAGCATCACTTAAATGCTTTGGGTATTTGTAGTATTCAACCAAAGGTCTCTGGTTTTCATCACTTTTTCAATAACATCACGCACACATCCATGTCCGCCCTTTAAAGGTGAAATATAATCTGCTGCTGCAAGTACTTCCTGAACAGCATCAGCCGGACAAACCTTGCATCCTGCAACTTTGTAAGCATCAAGATCAGGAATATCATCACCCATGAACATTACCTCTTCTGGTTGCAGGTTCAATTTTTGACTTAAACTTGTTAAAACAGTTGATTTTGAGGATGTATTTTCAAAATAGTCTTGGATACCAAGTTTCTGTAACCTTTTTCCCACAGCAGCAGAAGAAGATCCAGTAATGACCGCAATATGTAATCCAGATTTGACGGCATGCTGCAAAGCATATCCATCTTTGATGTCCATTTGTCTTATCCATTCACCATCTGGCATAATCAATAGTTTCCCATCGGTTAGTACACCATCGAGGTCAAATGCAAGCAGCTTAATTCGACTAAATTTTTCTAAAATGGACATATGCTAAATTCTAACCAAAGTTAAACCATTCATAACAAATACCCACCCCTTTGCGCCAGGAGTGAAGTATATTTGCAACCTAATTGAAGCAGTATGACAAGGACACAGCAGATGATGCTTGCATTTTTTAAGACAAAAATCAGATTAGCATCACTTGCTTCAGTTAGATGGGGTGCTCAAATTGCATTTGACATGTTCAGTACACCCTATAGAAAATCTAAAAAACCCAAACCGGCTATCTTTAAAAAAGCTGAAAACATTAAACTCAATTTAAATGGTTGTTTGATTAATGGATACAAATGGAACCATGATGCAAAAAAGCAGCTACTCATTTTACACGGGTTTGAATCAAGGGCATATAAGTTTGATATGTATGTAGCCCCATTACTGAATCTTGGTTGGGGAATTACAGTTATGGATGCCAAAGCACATGGTAAAAGTGAGGGAAAGCAAATAATACTTCCTGATTATGTAGCCATGATTGAAACGTTAGAAAACCAAAATGGTAAGTTTAATGGATACCTTGCCCACTCTTTTGGTGGCATAGCCGTTAGCTTGCACCTAGAAAAATCTCCAAATCCTGCAGCAAAGCTTGTCCTAATTGCTCCAGCAACGGAAACGGAGACGGCCATTTTGTTGTTTAGTAAAATAGTCGGCCTATCTGAAGAGGTGAAATCAACAATTGACGACCTCATTTTGGAAAGATCTGGAAAACACACTTCTTTTTATTCACTCAAGAGAATTGCACCTACCCTCAGCAATAAAATACTTTGGGTTCATGACCAAAATGATAAAATCACTCCATTAAAGGATGTTCAACCCTTGATTGAAGAAAATCCCAGCCATATTGAATTTGTGATTACAAGTGGTCTGGGACATAGCAGGATCTACAAAGAAGAAAAGGTTATTGATAAAGTGGTTGATTTTCTCAATAATTGAGGGAATTAACCTGGTTTTATTGGAGCAAAAAGTGGACATAATTTGCTGTTTTTACATTTTTTTATGACGGAAAAGGGTTTCAATTGCAGGAGGAATTCGAAAAATTCATTCTCTTTGGCTTATTATTGCATCTGTTTGATGCCTGGAATGGGGCTGAAATTTTGAAAAAATTAAACAATCAGAAAGGATTAACATCCGTGGAGAAAGTGAAAAATGGCAAAAAATCTATTGATCGTTGAGTCGCCTGCAAAGGCCAAAACCATAGAGAAAATACTTGGATCCGACTTTGAAGTAAAGAGTTGTTATGGTCATATACGTGACCTTGAAAAGTCGGAAATGGGTATAGATATTAAAAAAGGGTTCAAACCCAGGTATATTGTACCAGAGGACAAAGAAAAGGTCGTCAAGGAACTAAAACAGCTTGCAAAAAAATCTGATGAGGTTTGGCTCGCAACGGATGAGGACCGTGAAGGTGAAGCCATTAGCTGGCATTTGTGTGAGGTATTGGGATTAGACCCCATCACCACCAAAAGAATTGTTTTCCACGAAATCACCAAGCCTGCCATTAAATCAGCTGTTGAAAAACCAAGGACAGTCAACATGAACCTGGTCAACGCCCAACAGGCAAGAAGAATTCTCGATAGAATTGTGGGTTTTGAAATCTCCCCCATTCTTTGGCGTAAAATGAGCATGAAAAATAACCTTAGCGCTGGTAGGGTTCAAAGTGTAGCGGTGAGGATTATTGTTGAAAGAGAACGTGCTATCAATGGGTTCACATCAACTTCCAGCTTTAAAATTGAAGGTTTTTTCAAAGCCAAAGATATCAACGGCAAACAAGTAACATTTAAGGCTGAAGGATCCAAAAAAGGCAACGAGCAGGACGCTGAACAATTCTTAACTGGTTGCGTCGGCGCTCAATATACCGTAAAGGATGTTCAGAAAAAACCAGGTAGGAAATCGCCTGCAGCACCATTTACTACTTCTACACTTCAACAAGAAGCAAGTAGAAAATTAGGTTATGGTGTGAGTAAAACCATGTTGATTGCCCAGAAATTGTATGAGGCGGGACATATCACTTACATGAGGACAGACAGCGTAAACCTCAGTGAAACTGCCATCCAAGACATTTCTAAGCAAATCACTGATAGTTATGGCAAACCCTACCTACAGGTAAGGAAGTATAAAAATAAAAATGAATCTGCTCAAGAAGCCCACGAAGCTATTCGACCAACGTATATGGACAAAACCAAGGTTGATAATGCAGATGCGCAAAAATTATATGATCTCATTTGGAAAAGAACCATGGCTTCCCAAATGTCTGATGCCGAATTAGAAAAGACCATTGCTGAAATTTCCATCTCTACCCAACAAGAGCTTTTGAAAGCAGAGGGTGAAGTATTAAAGTTTGATGGTTTCCTTAAAGTATATAATGAAGGGAAAGATGAAGATGATGAAAATGAAGAAGAAAATACCGAAGGCATGCTTCCTCCATTGGAAATCAATCAATCAGTTGAGTTAACAGAACTCATTGCAGTTGAACGTTTTACAAGGCCACAATCAAGGTATACTGAAGCTTCATTGGTTAAGAAACTGGAAGAATTGGGCATTGGTAGACCTTCTACTTACGCACCAACTATTTCAACCATCATCAAGCGAGGATACGTTGAAAAAAGGGATAAAGAAGGTACTAAAAGAGACTACCGCGTTATCACGCTAAGCAAGGACAAAGTTTCAAAATCGGTTGAGTCTGAAAATACAGGAGCTGAAAAATCAAAACTATTCCCAACAGATTTGGGTACTGTGGTAACTGATTTCCTTATCCAACACTTTACACAGGTTTTGGACTATGGATTTACCGCAAAAATTGAAAGCGAGTTCGATCATATTGCAGACGGACAAGAAAACTGGAGTGAAATGCTCAAAGATTTCTATGCCCCGTTCAAGAAAGATGTAGATGAAACCATGGAGACAGCTGAGAGAATCAGTGGTGAAAGAGAGCTTGGTTTTGATCCGGTTTCAGGAAAGAGAATCATAGCAAGAATGGGACGTTATGGCCCAATGGTCCAAATTGGAGAAACAAGTGAAGAGGAGAAAGCAAAATTTGCTAAGTTGAAGGTGGATCAAAGTATTGAAACCATTCAATTGCAAGAGGCACTTGAGTTGTTCAAACTCCCTAGAATCCTTGGTGATTTTGAAAACGAACAGATACAGGTAAATATTGGCAGATTTGGCCCATATCTTGCCCATGATAAAAAGTTCTATTCCCTTCCTAAGGAATTTGATCCTTATGAAATTAAACTTGAGGAAGCTATTCCGTTAATCGAAGAAAAAAGGAAGGCAAAGGACGAAAGGACAATCAAAGTGTTTGAAAAAGAAAAAATTCAGCTCTTGAAAGGTCCCTATGGCCCATACATCAAAAAAGGTCTTAGAAACTTCCCAATACCTAAAGAAAAGCAGGATGATGTTCAATCGTTGACCATTGAAGAAGTTCAGGCCATGATAGAACATGCAATTGCCAACCCATCTAGAGGTAAACGAAAATCTGCTAAAAAATAGGTGCTTGTCTATGCAATCATCAAGAGAACTTTCAGCACTTTTGAATTTGATTGAAGACCCAGACGAAGAGGTCTACCAATCTGTTTCATCTAGGCTATTGAGCTTGGGAGATGAAATACTACCTCATTTGGAAGACCATAAGCACACTATAGAAGATTCCGAACACAAAGAGAAGCTAGAACAGATCATACATAAAATTGAAGTTTCTGCCTTAGAGCAGGGACTGGAAGAATGGAAGCAAAATGGAGAATTGACCATTTTTGATGCCGCTATCATTATTTCCAATTATTTAAATAGGGAAAATGAGAAAGAACAGTTCATTTTCGAAATTGAAAAGATTAGAAAAACTGCCTGGCTAGAATTGAACGATTACCTCACGCCCCTCGAGGAAATCAATATTTTAAATAGAACGATTTTTGACTTTTACAAGCTTAGAGGATTAGAGACCGATTATTTAAAAAAAGAAGAATTCAACCTTTTCTATCTACTTGCTTCAAAAAAAGGGAACAGCTACAGCTTGGCAGCATTGTACTTAATCATTGCTGAACTCTTAGGGATTAATGTCAACCCAGTAAGCATCCCGAAACAAAATCTGCTCTGCTATTTAAATGAGGAAAACCCTTTTGAGCCCTCAACGTCCAATGAAATTCTATTTTTCCTAGATCCTTTGACGGGTCAAGTATATACCCATAGGGATATTGAGAACTATTTAAAGAAAATCGATTATATCCCCTATCCCATTCACAATACAGCAGATACCGCAATCAAGTTCATCCAGAACTGGCTATTAGAGATAGCTAAAAGTGAAAAAGAATCAGGTTTTCAGCATAAGTCGGCCCTATTGAAAAAAGTAGCCGAAGGATTGTCTTAGTACAAGAGTATTTATTTTCTCAAAACACAGGTTTTCTCTCTGAAAATCATCTAAAACAGAGTCGATTGACCGAATTTCAATTTATTTTCGCCAATATGAATAAATTACTATTTGCAGCCTTGTTGCTTGTCTCTGTTTCTGCCTGTAAAGAAGAAAAAAAATCCCAAAAAACTACTGAAGCATCCAAAATGGGGCCCCTTAGTGTTGAAGCACTAGTAATTCAAACATCCTCTGTTTCAGATGTTATAGAAGTTGCTGGTAATGTACTACCCTTTGAATTGACTGAAATTAGACCTGAAATATCAGGAAGAGTGGTTTCAATCAATTTCAAGGAAGGATCTACTGTTGAGAAAAATACATTACTCGCCAAGTTGTTTGATCAGGATTTACAGGCACAGCTCAAGAAATTAAATGTTCAACTACAAATAGCTGAAAAAACAGAGGAAAGGGAAAGAGAATTATTGAAGATAAGCGGTATTAGTCAGCAGGACTATGACCTGAGTTTGTTACAAGTAAACAACATCAAAGCTGATATTGAATTGATCAAAGTAAATATTGGTAAGACTGAAATCCGCGCTCCCTATTCTGGTAGAATCGGACTTAGAAATATAAGTCTTGGTGCATATGTTACTCCCACTACCCTTATCACTTCAATTAGTCAGGTTGATTTGAAGAAAATCAGCTTCAGCGTTCCTGAAAAATACAGCAATGAAATAAAGGCTGGCATGAAAGTTGAATTCAACATTGAAGGAAATGAAAATACTTATACTGCAACAGTATTGGCTTCAGAAACAATCATAGAATCCCAGACAAGAAATTTGAGAATTCTTGCAACTGTTGGTGATCAAAAAAACAACCTTATTCCGGGATCATTTGCAAAGGTGAAACTGACATTGGGTAAAAATGAATCCGCTGTTTCAATTCCATCGCAGGCAGTCATCCCTAGTGCTCGATCAAAACAAGTGGTCGTTTACAAAAACGGCGCTCCAGTTTTTGTTGATATCACAACAGGTATACGTACAGCAGATAACGTACAGGTTAGATCTGGATTGTCAGTTGGCGATACCATCATCACGACAGGTTTACTTTTTATCAGAAAAGACTCAAAACTGAAACTGAGTAAAGTACAATAGTCCATTCAAAAAATTATTGCATGAATTTATCAGAACTCAGTATAAAAAGACCCGTATTTGCAGTTGTCTGCAGCATCGTCATCATCATTTTTGGTGCCATTGGTTTTAGCTTTTTAGGTGTAAGAGAATATCCAGCAATTGATCCCCCTGTTGTCAATGTACGCGCCAGCTATGTTGGCGCAAACGCAGAAATTATCGAACAACAAATTACTGAACCACTTGAAAAGGCTGTTAATGGTGTAGAAGGTGTAAAAAATATAACTTCATCTAGTTCTCAGGGAAGTTCCAATATCAATGTTGAATTTGAATTGGGTGTTGATTTGGAGAGAGCAGCAAATGATGTTAGAGAAAAAGTTTCTCAGGTATCCGGACAATTACCACAAGATATTGATGCTCCCCCTACTGTATCAAAACAAGATTCAGATTCCGAGCCAATTATCTATATGCAGATGCAGAGCAGCAAAAGGACAATGCTCGAGCTTTCTGATCTCGCTGAAAATATTGTACAGGAAAGACTACAAACCATTTCTGGTGTGAGTGGTGTGAACGTATTCGGACAAAGGCCCGCAATGAGAATATGGTTTGATCCGGTGCGATTGGCTGCATACCGTCTAACCATACAAGACGTAAAGGCTGCCTTAGATCGTGAAAACGTAGAACTTCCTGGTGGTAAAGTCAGAGGTAATACCACTGAAATGACCGTAAAAGCTTACGGAAAATTAACTTCTGAAGAAGACTTTAATAACCTCATCGTTAAGCAGACTGAAGGCAACATCATTAGACTAAGAGATATTGGTTATGCAATTCTTGGTCCAGAAAATGAAGAATCTTCTACACGCAAAAACAATGTTAGATCAGTTAATCTTGCTGTAGTTGCACAACCTGGTTCCAACCAGGTAGCTATCGCCGATGAACTCTATAAGCGTATTGAGACCATTAAAAAAGATCTTCCAAAAGATATCATCCTTGAGATCGGTTTCGACAAGACCTTGTTTGTTAGAAAGGCTATCAAAGAAGTAGAAGAAACATTGATTATTGCAATTCTCCTGGTTGTCATTATCATTTATCTATTCTTCCGTGAGTGGTCAATTGCTTTCCGACCATTAATCGATATTCCTGTCGCTTTGGTTGGTGCATTCTTTATCATGTACCTAGCAGGCTTTTCCATAAATGTATTAACCCTCCTTTCATTGGTATTGGCAACTGGACTAGTTGTTGATGATGGTATTGTAGTAACGGAAAACATATATAAGAAGATTGAACAAGGAATGGACAAATGGCAAGCAGCCAGAGAAGGTTCCAAAGAAATTTATTTCGCTGTTATATCTACTTCTCTAACTCTTGCAATTGTATTCCTCCCCATTATTTTCTTACAAGGGTTTGTTGGAAGATTATTTAGAGAATTTGGTATAGTTGTAGCTGGAGCTGTATTGATATCTGCTTTTGTATCTCTTTCTCTTACTCCAGTATTAAACATTTATCTCACCAAAAAGAATGTACATAAACATTCTTGGTTTTATACCAAATCAGAACCTTTCTTCAGAGGATTAGAAACAGGCTATAAAAGATGGTTAGAAGCTTTCATGAGAAAGAGATGGATTGCTTTTGTAATTGTAGGGGTTTGTTTGGCAATCATCTATTTTGTAGGATCTGCACTACCCTCTGAGTTGGCACCTATGGAAGATAGAAATCGTTTGAGAGCGAGTGTTGTTGCTCCTGAGGGTACCGATTTTGACTACATGGATAAAGTTGTTTACGATATTACCCAAACACTTTTAGATTCTGTTGATGAAAGAAATGTTGTATTATCATTTGCACCAGGATTTGGTGGTGGTGGCGGAGCAAACAATGCAACCATCAGTATGGGCTTAGTAGATGCTGGAGAGAGAAAAAGAAGTCAGAATGATATTGCACAGAACCTCAACAGGATGTTTAAAGATTTTTCTAACGTGCGTGTTCTAGTGATACAAGAACAGACCATTTCAGTTGGACAAGGAGGAAGAGGTTCACTGCCTGTGCAATATGTTTTACAAAACCTGAGCTTTGATAAACTCAAAGAGAAAGTACCGCTCTTCATGGACGAAGTTGTTAAGAGTCCAGTTTTCCAAGGCAATGATGTAAACCTCAAATTCAATAAACCTGAATTACAAGTAACCATAGATCGATTAAAAGCAAGTGAATTAGGAATTTCAATCCTTGATATTTCCAATACACTTCAACTTGCGCTGAGTGGTAGAAGATTTGGCTATTTTGTAAGAAACGGAAAACAATATCAGGTTATTGGTCAGGTTGATAGAAAAGATAGAGATGCCCCACTCGACCTCAAATCATTTTATTTAAGAAGTAGAGATGGTGAATTGATTCAATTGGATAATCTAGTATCCATTAATGAAGCAGCCAACCCTCCAACTATTTATCATTTCAACAGATTGAAGAGTGCTGTAATTTCTGCAGGACTAGCACCTGGTAAAACAATTGGTGATGGTATTGCTGAAATGAACAGAATTTCAGAGAAAGTGCTTGATGAATCTTTTTCTACAAGTTTGAGTGGAACATCGCGCGATTTTGCAGAAAGCTCTTCTAATACCCAAAGCGCATTCTTGTTGGCACTCGTATTGATCTTCTTGATTCTCGCTGCTCAATTCGAAAGCTTTGTTGATCCATTCATTATAATGATTACCGTTCCACTGGCCTTGGCTGGTGCTGTATTGAGTCTGTTTATATTTGATCAGTCGCTCAATATATTCTCTCAAATAGGTATCATCATGCTCATCGGTTTGGTTACCAAAAACGGTATTCTTATTGTAGAATTTGCCAACCAAAAAAGAGAACAAGGAATGCAGAAACTTCAATCAGTCATTGAGGCTTCTGTTGCAAGGCTAAGACCAATCTTAATGACAACACTTGCAACAGCGTTAGGAGCTTTACCCATCGCTTTAGCATTGGGTTCTGCAGGTAAAAGCAGAATTCCATTGGGTGTGGTAATTATAGGCGGACTATTGTTTTCATTAATTCTAACACTTTTTGTTGTTCCTTCACTCTATGTATATATTTCTAGAAAAAAAAGATCGACTCATGAGATTTAGATTGCTATTGCCCTTTTTTCTAATTGTCGGTTTTGCTCAGGCACAACAAAATAAATTCACCCTGAAGGAAGCCGTTGATATGGCTATCAAACAGAATTTGGATATACAAATTGCAAATGCTGATTTAGATATTGCCAAAAACAACAACAACTGGGGTAATGCTGGTGCTCTTCCAACTGTAAATGCGAATGTATCAAATACAGAAGCGGTTTCAAATATTGATCAAAAACTAGCAAATGGCAGCAGCATTCAGAGAAACAATGTGTCCAACAGCAGCATTAATTCTAACTTGAGTATTTCTTGGAGAATATATAATGGCAAAAGAATAAGTGCAACCAAAGAGCGATTTGAAGTAATTGAGAAAATGGGAAGCATTGCTTTGGATCAACAAATTGGTCAGATCATTTTTGATGTAACCAACATCTATCACAACATCATTCGATTAAATAAACAAATCTTAGCAACAAAAGCCATTATATCACTTTCCGAAGAAAGATATAAAATTGCAGAAACCAGGTTCAATGTCGGAAGTGGCGCTAAAACAGATATGCTGCAAGCAGAAATTGATCTCAATGCACAGAAAGTCAACTTGGAAAACATAAACATTCAACTAGAAAATACTATTGCTAGTATGAATGCAGTATTGAAAAGAAAAGTTGATGAAGATTTTACTGCTACAGAAGATGAGTTCAATGTGCCAAAAATTGATTTCGGTAGTTTGGTAAGTGTATTGGAGAAACAGAATTACCAATTGTTAATGGCACAACAAGAAAGGCAAAATATTTTGAATGACAGAAAAATCATCAACTCACAGAGACTTCCAATTTTAAGTTTGAATTCCAACACAGTCTTAAATAAACAAAGATCAACAGCTGGATTCTTCCTTACCAACCAAACATTCGGCCCAAACATAGGATTAGGGTTGGCTATTCCCATCTTCAATGGTAATATCAATCGTACGCAATTAAAATCTAATTCTATTCAGGAAAAAAGACAAACCCTGCAAATAGAACAATTAAGAATTTCTCTTCAAAGAGATTTACTCATAGCCTATCAAGAATATGAAAACGCTATGAAAATTATTGAGATTGAAGAAAACAATGTTAAGCTAGCAGAAGAAAACAATTACATATCAACAGAAAGATTTAGAAAATTGGTGAGCAACTCAATTGAACTCCGACAAGCACAATTGAGTTTGATTGAAGCAGAGAACAGGTATATCAATGCTCAATTCAGAGCACAAGTTGCAGTTACTACACTTCAATTTCTAACAGGGGAAATCAATAAATCACTTTGATTTATTTACCTAAATGATGAGGCTTAAACCCTAAGGGAAGCAACAATGACACAGTAGAAAATTCATAAACTTGTTGGTCACCAGCAAGCAATACACGCATAGGTTGTTGGTACCTCGACTCAAACTCCAATAAAGACTGACGGCAAATACCGCATGGTGCTACAGGTGCGGATATGTCAACTGAATCACTTTCATAGGTAATAGCTATGGTAACAATAGATTGTCCGGGTGCAACCGATGAAGCTGCGGCCAACAATACCCGCTCTGCACACAATCCAATGGGATAAGAGGCGTTTTCTTGGTTTGTACCGCGTACTATACTACCATCACTCATCAAAGCTACTGAAGCGACTCTAAAGCCTGAATAAGGGGCATATGCTGTTTTAGCTAATGCTTTGGCATCCTTAATCAATACTTGATCAGATTCAGGCAATTCATCGATAGTGTTATACTTCTTGTAACTGATTTCAATATTGCCTGTATCCATAAGGTAAAGGGTTTACTTGATTTTCTTGAATATCCTAGACCATCTTGGTCCGTTCTGCCAACTAAACCAGATAAAAGAAGCCTTCCCTACAATATGGTCTTCTGGAACGAATCCCCAGAACCTAGAGTCTTGTGAATTATGCCTGTTGTCTCCCATCATCCAGAAATAATCCATTTTGAAAGTGTAGGAAACAGCTTCAACGCCATTGATGAATATTTTTCCATCTTTTTCCTCCCAAATATTTTCCTCATATACCTGAATCACTCTTTTGTATAAACTGATATTCTTGGGATTGAGTTGAACAGATGAACCTTTCTTAGGTATCCATACTGGTCCGAAATTGTCTTCACTCCATTTGAAATTGGCAGTATCATAAGGATACGTATTGCCAAAACCACTTGTATTCAATTCTGGCACAACAGACCCTTTCACCACAAAAGGAAATGATTTGACCATCTCAACTTGATTAGGAGTAAGGGTTAAACGATAGGTGTTGGGGTTATCCTGCAGTTGCATTAAATCACGTTGCTCTGAATCTTGGGGGTCAATGTTCAGCTCTTCTTTGATGAATTCATCAGAAAAGAAACCTTTTCCATCTAGCGTAACATAATAAGGCATTTCAGAAGCAGGTGGATTTGGATTTGTTACACCACTGATGAATACTTGGCCATTGAGAATAGATATAGTATCACCTGGAATACCAACACATCGTTTTATAAAGTTCTCACGCTTATCAACAGGACGAACAACAATATCATCTCTCTCCGCAAATAACATTTCTCTTGTTCCACCTCTAGATTCATAGGCACGCAAATAGTCGTAATAGTTCACATCAGATTGATATTCTGTTATTGCTGTATCTCCTACCGGATAATTAAACACAACAACATCATTACGCTGAATATCACTTGCCCAAATTCTTTTGTATGGCAATTTGATCCATTCCAAATATGAAGGAGCAGTGCCTATTGGAAGTGTGTGATGAACAAAAGGAAAGGATAAAGGGGTATTGGGAACTCTTGGCCCATAACTTGTTTTACTTACAAACAAGAAATCATTTACCAACAAGGTCTTTTCCATTGAACCTGTTGGAATAACATAAGCTTCAAATATAAAAGTTCGAATGATTGTAGCAGCAACAATAGCAAATACTGCTGCATCAATCCATTCTCTAGTACCCGACTTCTGGTAGTTTTTAACTACAGGAATTCCAGCGTATCGTTCTTGTTTAGAAAAACCTAAATAGGGAAAATAAATAAATGGTATAAAGACAGTCGCTGCATGATGCAACAATGAAAATCTTCCGAAATGTTCAACAAACTTTATACAAATCCATATGGTAATAAACTGACCAACTATTGGAATGAGTTGAAAGAAAAACCAATGGATTTTTAATTCCATTTTGTTTACCATTAACCATGTATTGTAAAAAGGCACTAAAGCTTTCCAAGCATCGATGCCTGCCTTCTTAAACATCCCAAACAAGCCAAAATGAAAACCAAGGGTTGCTAGTATAAAAATGCCCCAACCTATACTCATTGTTTAATTCTTTTGCTATCCAAATGTAACATAAAAGCAGGATTTTAATATTATCACTACTTCAATATTGAAATTTTAACATGATTGGTTATATTCAAGGATAAAAGTAAAACGTGCAATTTTTTAACATCCGTGATATTGAAAATTTAACTGGCATTAAAGCACATACCCTGCGTACATGGGAAAAAAGGTATGGCATTATTATGCCACTTAATACTCCCGGAAAACACAGGATGTACGACAACAACGATCTCAAACAAATACTTAGAATTTCAACATTATACCACGGAGGATTTAAGATTTCAAAGATTGCTGGCATGTCTTTAGATGAGATGGCAATCAACACGCTTCAATTAGAACGAAAGACAAACTTTGAAGTGTTCATCAATCGATTTATAGAATTTACTGTCGACTTAAATGAAGCTGAATTCAAGAAACTGTTTTCAGAATTGAGAGAGTCTATAGATGAAAATGATCTCTACTTGCACATCATCTTTCCTGTCTTATTTAGAATTGGAAATCTTTGGATGCTCGGCAACATCATGCCCGTGCAAGAACACTTCGCAAGTAACCTGATAAGGTCAAGTCTGATCAATAGCATTGATAACGCCAAATCAGGTGATAGAAAATCAGCTGCAAAAGTCCTTTTGTTTTGTCCGGAAAATGAATACCATGAATTACCCTTGTTGTTCATCCAATTGGTACTAAAGCAAAAAGGAGCTGAAGTTTTTTATATGGGAGCCAATACCAAAATAGATACTTTGGATTATGCTATTCGCAAGCTATACCCTACACACATTATTGCTTATATGATTACCAATTTTGCAGAATTGAATACTACTCAATATGTAGATAAGCTTGCAAAGACGGCTAGGAAGGCAAAATTGCTTTGTGGGGGACCAGGATTTAAAGCTGTTGAGTTGAAACATACGAATACAACTATGTTCAATAGCTTTAATGCTTTGATTAAGGCAGTGGAGACATTGAGAATAAACTAAGAAACAGCTGTTCGGATAGTTGCTGAATATTTTCTAGTACTTTTTACAACTACATCTTTTACTGTAGCATCGATATTTAAATCGTCGATATCCAAAACTTGTTGATCTGCTTTTGATGCAGATGTACAAAAACGAATAGCAGTCCAAACATGATCAATTACCACTTCATCTATTTTACCGAAACCCTTGGTACACAGGCAATCCCAATTACAATCTCTGTTTAGATCGCTTACAATTTTGGAAGTTGGTTTTGGATAGGCAACCCAAAGTTTTCCTTTATCTTTTAAAGCAGGAACAACATCTTTTAAAATAGCAGACAACTGTTGGTAATTGAGTGCAAATACCAAAGCAAACTCAATTTTTCTACTTTTTAGTAAAGGAGTAACATTTTTAGCGAAGGACAATTTTGTGAAATACTTTTCAAGTGTGGATGGAATACCTTGAATAAGTAGGTTTTTTTCATCGCATAATTCAAGTCTTTCAAAAATGTTCACAAGCATCCGTGGTTATTTTTGTTGGGAGGACAAAATTAACATTTTTTCCACATATATGCGAAAACATTAAAAAGAAATTAGAAAAATAAAGGTCTAACAGAATGAATTCAAAAGCCGGAATTAGCTTCTTCTTGATCTTCTTTTATCTCGGTTCTTGAAAATGGGCACTTTACTTTCACTACCCGAAAGTAATCTGCCAATGTTTTTTTGGTGTGTCATGATCACGAGTAATGCAACGGCAATGGCAAAAATGCGGTAGGCTATATTATCTACATTGAATACAACCAAAATAAACACTGGGAAAGCCAAACTAGCCAAAATTGAGCTTAAAGAAACGAACCTAGTAAGGTAAAGTACCAGTAGAAATACCCCTATGCAACTCAATGCTGTCCAAGGAGATATGGCAATTATTAATCCAAATAAAGTTGCTACTCCTTTACCACCTCTAAACTCTGCCCAAATTGGAAAAATGTGACCCAAAACAGCTGCAAGTCCCAACCCAATTTGAAAATTTGTCCTTTCAAATTCATTCTCAATATAGTAGGGTAAAAGTAGGGCAAGCTTTACTGCAATCAATCCTTTGAGCATATCCATGATCATCACAAAAGTTCCCCATTTTGAACCCAACACCCTAAAAGTATTAGTTGCTCCAGCATTTCCACTTCCATAATCACGGATATCAATATTGAATTGGGAACGGCTAACAATTAATGAAGTTGGAATGGATCCAATGAGATAGGCCAATATGATTAATAGCATTTCATTCATAAGCGTATAGCCAATAAATTATACATAAAGTTAATAAAAAAATAACAAAAGGCCCTTTATGCAATGTTAAATGCTATGCCAAAAAAGAAATTGCCAACCAATCCCCTTCTTCAAATTTCTGGTGATTTGTGCCAAAATAAGGCCCGAAGACATGCATAATATCTTCATAATCGCTTCTTAATAAGCCACTTATGATTAATATCCCTTTTTCATGGGTTTTTGCTCGAATGGACTGAACATGTTCGATTAATACATTCTTATTTATGTTAGCCAACATAACATCAACAGCATCTATATTATCAAGATCCCCTGCTTTTGATACCTCAATGCCATTTGCCTTGTTTAAATTGATGTTCTCTTTTACATTTTCAATACTCCAATCGTCGTTATCAATTGCAGCAACGGAGCTTGCACCCAATTGAACGGCTAGAATGGAAAGTATTCCAGTGCCTGTGCCGAAATCAGCCACAGTTTTTCCCTTGAAATCAGTTTGCAACATTGCCATCATCATCATTTTTGTGGTAGGATGATGACCCGTACCAAAACTCATTTTGGGGGTTATCAAAATCTGATGATCGACTGAATCAATTGGTTCGTGAAAATGAGCGCGAACTTGAATCTTTCCGGGTATAACGACTGGCTCAAAATTTGATTCCCAGCTTTGGTTCCAGTTCTCTTCTTCTATTTGTTGAATAGTGAATATAAGCTTCATTTCAGTTGAAAGAGCAGTCAATCCTTCAAGATCAGCAATGCCATCTTTCGCATATGCCTTAATGCCATTCTCCACTTCTTCCATACCATGAAATCCATATTCTGGTAGCACAGCAATCAAGATATCCGATTGCTCCTGTGATATTCCTTCAAAGGTTATACCTGTATATTTCATAAAAAAAAGCCGGCTTTGGTAGCCGGCTTGCAATTTAATTTTGGTTATTGTTATTCCCATCAGCCTGGTTAAAATCAGGTTTTGGGATCAAAGCCTTACGGCTTAATTTAAACTTACCAGTCTTGTGGTCGATACCCACGAGCTTAACCCTTACAGTATCTCCCTCTTTCAAAATGCCATCAAGGTTTTCCAAACGCTTCCAGCTTACTTCACTGATGTGAAGCAACCCTTGCTTACCTGGCATGAACTCTACGAATGCACCGTAAGGCATAATCGACTTCACTTTGGATTCGTATTCCTCACCTACTTCAGGCATGGCAACTATACCTTTGATCCAAGCAACTGCTCTGTCTAGTCCCTCTTTAGCCGGACTAAATACACTAACCTCACCTTGGTTACCAATCTCTTCAATATTGATAGTAGTTCCAGTCTCTCTTTGAATCTCTTGAATGATTTTTCCTTGAGGACCAATCACAGCACCAATAAATTCTTTATCAATAAATAACTTCTGCATTCTTGGTGCATGTGGCTTAACCTCAGCTCTAGCAGCTGGCATCGCTTCATACATAGCATCCAAAATGTGCAAACGACCTTTTCTAGCTTGCTCAAGCGCTTCCATCATGGTCTCCATGCTCAAACCATCGATTTTGATATCCATTTGAATACCACAAATACCATCCTTGGTTCCAGTCACTTTGAAATCCATATCACCCAAATGATCTTCATCACCCAAGATATCAGTCAAGATTGCGTACTTACCATCGCTAGGTCTAGTGATCAATCCCATGGCAACACCACTAACGTGCTTTGGAATAGGAACACCAGCATCCATTAACGCTAATGAACCCGCACATACTGTAGCCATAGAAGATGAACCATTCGATTCTAAAATATCAGAAACAACTCTTACTGTATAAGCGTAATCATTTCCCGGCATCATTTGCTTCAATGAACGCAATGCCAAGTTACCATGACCAACTTCTCTTCTACCCGGACCTCTCATTGGCTTAACCTCACCAGTAGAAAATGCAGGGAAATTATAGTGAAGAATAAACTTGTTGTATTCTGATTTAGCTGCACTTTCAATCAACAATTCATCCAATGGTGTACCAAAAGTAATAGTGGTCAATGATTGGGTTTCACCGCGGGTGAACAAGGCAGAACCATGCGGACTAGGCAATACATCCACTTCCATATTCAATGGTCTAACTTCATCAAGTTTCCTACCATCCAATCTTGTTCTGTCATCCAACATCATATTACGAACAACCTCCCACTTAAGGTCTTCGTAGTATTTTTTAGCTAATTTGATTTGCTCTGAAGTTGCTTCTTCACCTAATGATGCAACAACTTCTTTCTTCAAAGCATCATAGGCCAAAGAACGATCAGCCTTGCTTGAAGCAGCTTTAGATATCTCGTAAACCTTCGCTGAAAAGGCATTTACTTTTTCTTGAATAGCTTCATCTGAAGGAGGTTTTGGATAATCTCTTTTTCCTTGAACACCAACCTTAGATCTTAATTCTTCCTGAGCTGCAATTTGAATGCGAATTGCATCATGAGCAACGCCCAACGCTTTTACAACGTCTGCTTCTAGACATTCTTTAGATTCACCTTCCACCATCATTAGGTTCTTGGAAGTTGCGCCAATCATAAAATCCATATCAGCAGTCGCCAATTCAGTTCTGCTTGGATTTACAACCAAAGCACCATTTACTCTTGCAACACGTACCTCAGAAATAATTTCCTTGATAGGAATATTAGATACAGCCAATGCTGCAGAAGCAGCAAGACATGCTAATGAATCTGGCATGATTTCTGGATCTGATGAAATCAAAGTAACAAGTACTTGAACATCGCAGAAATAATCTTCAGGGAAAAGTGGTCTTAAAGCACGATCAATCAAACGGCTGATCAATACTTCATAATCACTCAATCTTCCTTCACGCTTAAAAAAGGATCCAGGAATTCTTCCTGCTGAAGCGAATTTTTCTTGGTAATCAACTGAAAGGGGAAAGAAATCCTGACCCTCACGTGGTTCTTTGTTAGCACAAACTGTCGCCAATAAAACACAGTTACCTTGTCTAACTGTTACAGCACCATCTGCCTGGCGAGCAAGACGTCCTGTTTCTATGGTCACAATCCGACCGTTACCAAGGTCGAAACTTGATTGTATGGGTTGTTGTAGCATGATTCTATTTTTTGGAAAGTTCCAAAAAGCAATATTCCCAACAGGTGTTGGGAATAAAACATTTCTGTAAAAATTATTTTCTTAGACCGAGTTTCTCGAGCAATGCACGGTAACCAGTTAGGTTGTGCTTGCTTAGATAAATAAGCAGGCGCTTACGCTGACCTACTTTTCTCATCAGTCCCCTGTGGGTGCCGAAATCTTTTTTGTTAGCTTGTAAATGCTTTGAAATCTCATTGATTTCTTCAGTCAACAAAGCAATTTGTGCTTCGATTGAACCTGTGTTTTTTGCGTTGCCACCATATTCAGCAACAATTGCAGACTTTCTTTCTTTTGTTACGCTTGACATCTCAATTTTTTTAAATTCATCTAAAATTTACATCCAAAATTTGGCTGCAAAGGTAAGGAAAATGAATGAAATAATAGCCTTATTCCATGTATTTCAGTTTAAAACCATAGAGGATTACGAATAAAATACTCGAAAACCCAGAAAGCATAGCATAGGACAGACCCAGAAAATTACCTGACCCAAAAACAATTATGGGGGCTACTACCCCAATTATGCAGCCTAAAACATATAACCTAAAGCCATTTTTTTTCAGTCTTAGCATCAAAACGGCCCCAATTAGTGTTAATACATTGGAAACCAATGAAAAAAAGCTATTGTCCCTCATATTTGAACGGGTATTGGCGAAGGAAATTTCCTCCATGGCTTGTTCAAACTGTTCTTTGCCTTTGGGATCTGCGTCTAACGCCTGGCTGAACACCGTATCCCAGTTTTCCATGCTTTTATTCAAAGTTTTACTCAATTCATCAGGATTGGATAACCCAGCAATGGCTGATAACATCATATAAGAGCTTGCAAACAAGGTGAGGTAGCATAAAAAGGTAAGAAACTTGGGTCTCAAAGGAGATATGGGGGATGGATTTTCTGGATTTTCCATTTTTTTAAATTTTTACGAAGTTAATAAGAACAAATCATCACCTAAATGTATTTTACATAAAGATGCCTACAGATTTGCATATCGTTACGAGCGAGCTTCCTAATGCAGTGGACAATTCCCAAATGCTGGATGCCTATTTTTTGATCAAATCGCTTCACGAACAAAAAATCAACATTCACCTACATTGCCTAACCAACGAAAACTTTGAGCCTACACCTCAATTGAAAGAGATATGTGAGTCAATCAACCATTATGAAAGAGATTTATCTAAACTAAGTTTCAAACTTGATTTACCTTATCATGTTTCAACTAGATCTAGCAGCAAATTGATTGCACGATTAAATCAAGACGATTTTCCGATTTTATTTATGGGATTGGCTAGCTCTTATGCCATCTATGATAATTATTTAAGTGGTAATAGGAAAACAGCAATACGACTAAGCAAAAATGAACCAGCATATTTCCAACAGTTGTCCTCATTAGTACCCTGGAGAGGAAAAAAACTGCATTATCAGGTAGAGGCATGGCGAATGAGTAGGTATTTTAAAAGAATGGTATCCCAAAAAACTACTTTCTTTCCCAGTTCAAAAAACTTACACGCAGCACTAAAACAAAAAACAGAAAACCATTCTCAATGGATTCCGCTTTTCACAGGTATGCCTCCTGTATTTCATCAATCTAATAAAGGACATTTCTGTTTATTTCATGGTAAATTATCAAATGAAGAAACAGCATATGCTGCATTTTGGCTACTTGAACATGTGTTCAATACATTAGAAATACCATTTGTTGTTGCTGGTTCTAATCCTTCTACGCATCTTGAAAATGCTGCTCACGTGAGACAACATACTTGTCTTGTTACTAATCCAAGTGATAAAGAAATGCAAGAACTCATCAAAAAAGCACAAATTGTTTTAAGTCCCACTTTCATTCAAGCTGAAGGAGACGACAATCTTTTACAATCACTTGCATTAGGCAGACATATTCTGATCAATTCAAAGAGATCAAAAGACAAAGAGATAAAATCAGTTTGTCATATTGCTCAATCACCAGAAGAGTTCATTCAGAAAACAAAGGAATTATTCGAAACTGAATTCAGTGAAGAAGAAAAATATGCAAGACAGCAGCTGCTGAATAACAGATTTCAAGACCAAGAAAGTTTGGAAAAGTTACTTAGCTGGTTATCGTAGCATTATCGATTACCTTTCCACCTTCAGTCCTGATCATACGAGCAGGATATTTATTGATGACCATGTAATCGTGGGTTGCCATTACAATTGCCGTACCAAGTTCCTTACTGATCTGAAACAACAAATTCATGATTTCATCTGTAGTTTCCGGATCAAGATTACCTGTTGGCTCATCAGCTAAAATCAATCTAGGCGAATTCAACAATGCTCTTGCTATGTCTACGCGCTGTTGTTCACCACCTGATAATTCGTAAGGAAACTTAAACCCTTTGGTTTTCAAGCCCACTTTTCCAAGCACCTCATCAATTTTATCTTCGATTTCTTTTTCATTTTGCCAACCTGTAGCCTTAAGTACAAACTTCAGGTTATCATGAACATTTCTATCGGTCAATAATTGAAAGTCCTGAAACACAATTCCAATATTTCTTCTAAGAAAAGGGACTGTTTTCCAAGTCAAGTCTTTTAGATCAAAACCAGCTACAATCGCTTTACCATTTTTCAAAGGCAACTCTCCATATAAAGTTTTAAGCAAACTGGATTTTCCTGAACCAGTTTTACCAACTAGGTACACAAACTCACTTCTTGAAACTTGAATATTGACATCCGTCAAAATCAATGAATCACCTTGGTAAATATTGGCATTACTGATTTCCAAAACAACCTCACTCATAGAAAAAATTTGTTACTCAAAGATATGTTTATCTGCACCAACTTGTATTTCCAGACATTTCTTTTCTGAAGCTACTACCCTACCAATCACTTTAGCTTCTACTCCATATTTGTTGGAAATAGCTATCATCTCTTCTGCATGATTTTCATCTGTATAAATTTCCATTCTGCAACCCATGTTGAACACTTGCATCATTTCACGATCGTCAGCTCCACTTGCTGATTTAATCAATTGAAAGACTGGAGGTACTTCAAACAAATTATCCTTAACCACTTTCATTGGTCCGGGTAAATATTTCAAGCATTTTGTTTGTCCACCTCCACTACAATGAATTAAACCATGAACAGCATCAAAATGATGCTCCAAAACTTCTTTTAAAACAGGAGCATAAGTACGGGTTGGACTCAGCACCAATTTACCAGCATTGATGTTACCAAAACCAGGAACATCTACATGATCAGTCAGTTTATGCTTACCAATATAAACCACTTCTTTTGGCAAGGCAGGGTCATGTGACTCTGGATAGGTAGAAGAATAATAATTTGAAAACATATCGTGCCTAGCACTTGTCAATCCATTACTGCCAATACCGCTATTATATTCATTTTCGTAACTGGACTTCCCAGAACTAGATAAACCTACTATTACTGAACCTGCTTTTATTTTTTCATTTGTCACCAACCTGTTCTTTGGCCATCTGGCAGTCATGGTACCATTCACAGCAACCGTTCTCACCACATCTCCCACATCAGCTGTTTCGCCACCGAGGTAACGAACATTCACCCCAATCTCAGACAATGCTGCAAACAATTCACTAGTACCATCAATGATGGCTTTCAACACCTCACCTGGGATAAGGTGTTTATTTCGATCGATAGTGGAATTAAAGATGATATTATCATACACACCAATACAAAGCAAATCATCCAAATTCATGACCACAGCATCTTGAGCAATACCTTTCCAAACGGATAAATCGCCAGTTTCCTTCCAGTAGAGATAAGCAAGTATACTTTTGGTACCTGCTCCATCTGCATGCATAACATTGATAAAACTATCATCACCAGAAAGATAATCAGGGTAAACCTTACAAAAAGCATTAGGAAAAAGTCCTTGATCAAGACCTTTTATCGCATCATGCACTTCTTCTTTTTGGGCTGAAACTCCTCTTTTATTGTATAAACTCATGGTTTGTATTGGTAGCAGCAAAACTACTTCAGACGGATGAATTGACAAGTTTTTAGAATCATTCTTATTCACAGCGTGTTGATTCTTGGTTTTCAATTATTTTTGCATCCCTTATGCAGGTACACTTCCAATTAGAAAATTTACCCAATTTCATAAACCCGGTGCTGACTATCGGCACATTTGATGGTGTACATAGTGGTCATTTGGCCATTTTAAAGGAACTCAAGCAGCATGCTAAGGAACTTGCAGGTGAAACAATTGTAATTACTTTTCACCCCCATCCAAGAAGAATTTTGAACAATGCGGACGCTCCCTCTTTACTAACGAGCCTAGATGAGCGAATTGAACGCTTTCAAGCCTTTGGCATCGATCACCTTGTTGTAGTGCCTTTTGATCCAGCCTTTGCTGAACTAAGGGCATCTGACTATATAGAACAATTTTTAGTAGCCTATTTTCATCCCAAATTAATCATCATTGGAAATGATCACCGCTTTGGTAAAGAACGCAGTGGTGATTTTGAATTATTGAGCAACAAGGGGCCTCAATTTGGTTATCGGGTACTGGAAATACCAGAACAGGTCTTAAATAAATCAAGGATAAGTTCTACCAATATTAGACACGCGTTGTTAAATGGAGAAATTGGACTAGCCAACCAATTGCTTACTTACAATTATCAACTGACTGGCAAAGTTGTTGTAGGCGATAAACTGGGCAGAACCTTAGGTTACCCTACAGCCAATCTCGCAATCATTGATAGCGATAAATTGATTCCAGCATCAGGTGTTTATGCTGTTGCAGTCCAATTGTTGAAAAATGGCGAAATGCGAGATTACCATGGCATGATGAATATTGGCTACAGACCAACGGTCAATGGTAAAGAAAGAAGAATTGAAGTCCATATTTTTTCTTTTGATGAAGACATTTACAATGAAATCCTTCGCGTAAGCCTTATCGCTTACACCAGAAAAGAAATGAAATTCTCAGGTCTTGATGCCTTAAAACAACAATTGCACAAGGACAAAGTAGAGATTAGCGCTATGTTTTAATCAAGCGTCTTTTGCAATAATTTTGGTAACCATTTCTTTCATCAAAGCTGCATCATCTGCATTTACTCTTCCAATACCAACACTGAGTAAGTTATAATGTGATAACAATAAAAGCACTTTCTCTATATCAGTAAAGCTATAGCGCTGAAGCGCCTGAATGTATTGCTTTACAAAAAACCCTTTCACTCCCAACAATGCTGATAAACTATATTCATCGCGGGTGGGACTTGAAGCAGCGATGTAGAGTTTGCTAAAGAACGAATAAAAAGTGGGCAAGATCAGCTGAATTGGAGCAGCTTTTGGATTTGACGCAAAATAATTAATGATGTTTAAGGCTGAAGGCAGATCGCGGTTGATGAGGGCCGACTGCAATTCAAAAATATTGAACTCTTTACTTACCCCAATGTACTGCTCAATATCATCTTCGGTAATTTGACTTCTACCATTTAAATTAACAGACAACTTCTCAATCTCATTTTCAATACGCTGCAAGTCATTACCAATATGCCCTACTAACATGTGTAATGCCTTCGACTGAATAGACAAGCCTCTTGCAGCTATCATTGTTGATGCCCATTCAGGCAGTTCATTATCGTATAATTTTTTGGTAGAAATGAGCTCAGCTTTACCTTTTAAAATTTTAGCCAATTTACTTCTCCCATCTACTTTCTTCTCCTTATGCGCAACTATCAAAACAGTTGAGCCTAGTGGCTGATTGATATAGGATTCAAGTTTATCTAGATCTTTAAGCTGCTGTGCTTCTTTTACGATGACTACCTGTAAGTCGTGAAACATTGGATAACGACGGCAAGCATTGATTACTTCTTCAACCTTGCTATCCTTGCCATAAAAAACCGAGAGATTAAAGGCTACTTGGTCTTCAGGCAGTATGGTTTCTTCTGCAAACTTTGTGAGCTTGTCGATATAATAGGGCTCCTCTCCTTCTAACCAATAGACCGGCTTGAAGTGTTTCCTTTTCCAATCACTTATTATCTGTTCAGCACTCATATTAATATCAACAATAGAATGATAATTCGCACAAATACACTCATTTTAACATTTACATAGGAGTGTTTGGAATGAATTTCATTTCCTTTGTAGTGTCAAATTTATTGATAACCGGTCAATATTGATCATCAATTCCTAAATCATGAGTACAACTAACAAAGACAACAAGTCGAACATCATCATCTTATTGGCAATTTTGCTTGTTGCATCTTGGGGCTATTTCTTTTATGCCAAAAGTGAATCTAACGCTGTAATTGCTGAAAAAAATGCAGATTATGCAAATCTTGACTCAGCTAAAAATGCAGTACAAACAGAATACAATGCTGCGATGATGAGATTAGACGAGCTCACTGCTTCAAATGCTGGATTGGATAGTATTGTGAAAAAGCGCAATACAGAGATGGATATACTCAAAGGAAAGTTCAAATCACTTGTTGGAAAACAAAACGCAACAGCTGCTGATCTTGCCGAAGCTAAAAATCTTGTTGCTGAGTTGAATGGTAAAATTGATGGCTATGTCAAGGAAATTGAGCGTCTTCAAACTGAGAACAAACAGTTGACTGTAGACAAAGAAAATTTGACCAGTGAAAATAAAAACTTGAATACTACCCTAGCTTCTACTGAAGCAGCAAAAAAAGATGCTGAAAATAAAGTAGATGTTGGATCTACACTTCATGCTTCTGCTTTTAGCATTACCCCTATTAATGAAAAAAGCTCTGGTAAAGAAAAATCTACCACTTCTGCAAAAAGAGCAGATAAGCTTAGGGTTTCTTTCAATCTTGATGAAAATAGGATTGCCACTTCTGGTCCTAAACAACTTTTCATAATTGCTAAAGATCCTAGTGGAAAAGTAATCAAAGAAGAAGCACTAGCATCTGGTTCCATCAACACAAGACAAGATGGTCAAGTTGATTTTACCACAAAAATTGATGTAGAATACAAGCAAGGTGAAGCCAAGAATATTAGCTTCGACCTAAGACAGACTGAAAAATACATGAAAGGAAATTATGCAGTAGTTGTTTATCAAAACGGTTTCAAAATCGGTGAAGGCATTGCTACTTTGAAATAATTTAAAAATATTCTAGAACAAAAAAGCCGCTTTGTAAAAGGCGGCTTTTTTTATAAGATAGCACGCAATTGGGCCCTG
>JACCDL010709418.1_pt1 | contig 55341 bp, 48 predicted proteins | sample 7441931 | NCBI WGS metagenome assembly JACCDL01 (sample SAMN15323437, study PRJNA562643) | freshwater metagenome | isolation source: river surface water | place: USA:Blue River Watershed | collected 2017-08-16
GATACAGTTTCCTCGATTCAATCAGGTATTTTATGGGGGTATGTGGGGATGGTTAAGGAAATGATTTCGCGTGTAAAAGCGGAAAGAGGGCCGGGATTGAAGGTTATTGCTACGGGCGGTTTATCATCGATTTTAACACCTTTGGAGGCTTATTTCGACGAAGTAAATAAATTAATCACTTTAGAAGGACTACGCATAGTCGCCCAGCATTAATATGTTAACTCCGCGAGAACAAGGGTTTTATTTTCCTGCTGAATGGCACCCACATGTGGCTACATGGATTACATTTCCTCATAATGATCATTCGTGGCAAGGGGATAAATTAGCCCGTATGTATCCCGAATATTTTGCCTTGATCCGTACGATTTCAATGGGTGAGTTGGTCAATATTCAAGTAAATGATCATGCGCTTGCCTCTTTTATTGAAAATCAATTACCTCATTACGGGATTGATCCTGCTCAAATTCGCTTGCATATTCGACCTACAAATGATGCCTGGTGCCGGGATCATGGGCCTGCATTTTTAGTGCATGCCACACGTGATGAACGCTTGGTCGTCGATTGGGAGTATAATGCTTGGGGTGGGAAATACCCGCCATTTGGAGATGATAATGATTCCCCCAAAGCTATTGCAAAATCGTTGGGATTAAATTCTGTAAGTCCTGGTATTGTAATGGAGGGTGGATCTGTTGATTTCAATGGGGCTGGTACGGTTCTTACCTCACGTTCGTGTTTGTTGAATCCCAATCGAAATCCACAGTTGAGCCAAGCGGAAATTGAGGATTATTTGTGTGGATATTATGGGGTCCAACAAGTCTTATGGGTTTCTGATGGGATTGTGGGGGATGACACAGATGGGCACATTGATGATACGGTTCGGTTTGTGAATGCGAATACAGTCATTGCGATGGTCGAGCCACGGGTAGATGATGAAAACCATGCTGTTTTGGCTAAAAACCTTTCTGAATTAAAGGCAATGCGTTTATTGAATGGGGAACCATTGAATATTGTTGAAATCCCGATGCCGGATCCAGTAGTGATTGATGATTTCCGAGCACCTGGATCGTATGCTAATTTTTACATTTGCAATGCTGGGGTGATTGTTCCAACGTTCGATTGTCCGCAGGATGCTTTTGCTTTGGAGACCTTGACACAATTATTTCCGGATCGGCCCGTTATAGGTCTTTCTGCTAAACAAATAATATGGGGTCAGGGAAGTTTTCACTGCTTAACTCAGCAAGAACCTCAAGCGAATACATGCGTGTAATTCTTTTTTTCGTAGCTATTTGTACGATTTGGTCATGTGCTAAGCCGTTAACTCCTGCAGTTACTAGTTTACCAGTTACACCCAAAACGCAACCTGTTACAAAGGAAATTCAGTTGCATTTAAAGTCAATGATTGCGCATGACTTACAAGAAAATGTTACGTTTCGAGATGAGTTATTGATTCAAGTGAATCAAGTTAAAATCATTGGTGAAAAAGTTTATCCGGCGGGTACGCGTTGGATTTATGTCGGTTCTGTCGGACAGGGCCAAGAAATCAAATTAGATACAGTTAAAATGCAAGCGGTTTTGATTCGTCCGGAAGAGCGGCTTGGCATTCAAGTTTCGTTGTGGGAATTAGATGATTACTCGAAAGATCAGGCGTTCATTCACCAATTAAATCAAGTCAGCGGGTTGGTTCAAATTCCATTGACCTTGTTGGAATGGAGTAGTATTTCTAATCCAGTGAGTTGGTTTCTTTGGGGCGCGCGTTTCGGGTCAGTTGGCCTAGATTGGTGGGCAAAGCGCGATGGGAAGGATTTATTGGGGGTTTCGGAGGTACAGTGGGATTATTCGGCGATGTCCAAAGGTAAATCTGTTCGGTTTAAACGTGGGAACTGGAAAGGTGGTAAGCGTGGTTTAGGAGCCTATCATTATGGATTTTCTTATGAGATTCGTGTGAATGATTCAACACGTTAGCTCTGTTTATTGGTTTAATATGCGTAATTTTACTGCCTTGAAAAAAACGATGATTCGAAATATAGTTTTTTGTTTGTTGGTGTCACTATCCGCAGTGGGTCAGGCTGAATTCCCAATTACTTTGGGGACGAAGAAGATTGCTGCCAAGACTTTCGTGAATGATTACCGAAAGTTATTGGAGAGCGATAGTATCAGAGCAGACAATAAACAGAAATTTTTATCAGATTACATTGATTATCAACTCAAATTGATTGCGGCGGAAGATGCTAAAATTGCTAGCACACCTGGATTTCAAGATGAATATCAGAGTTTTCGTAAAGAATTAGCTAGCCCTTATTTGATTGATAATGAAAAGTTGGACAATCTTGTACGTGAAGCATATTCCCGTCTAAAATTCGAAAAACAGATTGCACAAATCTTGGTTAAAGTTCCAGCTAATCCATCTGCCGCGGATACGTTGTTGGCCTATCAAAAAATCTCAAGCATTCGTTCAAAATTACTAGCAGGGGAGGCATTCGATGTGCTAGCCAAGAAGTTTTCCGAGGATGATTTATCCGCATCCAAGGGTGGTTCGCTAGGTTTTGTTACAAGTTTGCAGTTGCAATATGCCATCGAAAATGCAGTTTATGCATTAGATGTCGATGGTATTTCTCCTATTGTGCGTACGGAAAAGGGGTATCATTTGGTTAAGGTAGTAGCGATAAGACCCAATCAAGGGAAGATTCGTTTGGCACATATTCTGGTTTCTGTGGCGGTGAATGCAGCTACAGCTTTACAAGTGGACGCGAAAAATCGGATCGATCAGGTACAGAAATATTTAGAGAAGGGGGACAGTTCATTTGAGTTGATTTGCAAGAATTATTCCGAAGATCCGTATTCCAAAGGTCGGGGTGGGGAGTTGCGTCGCTGGTATTATGCATCGGATTTAAGTGAGGAATTGCAAAGTCAATTGTTTTCAATTCAGCGATTGGGAGATGTAACTATACCGATTCGAACTAATTTAGGTTGGCAAATTTTCAAGTTATTGGATAAAAAGCCTTTGTTAAGTTTTGAAGAAATGGCTGAATACATTCGTCAAAAGGTCATGACAGATCCTGAGCGTATGGCCATGATTCGGCGATCGTTTATGACGCGTGTACGAGCGGAAAACCAAGTATTTGTTGTGGAAGCAGCTAAAAAAATTGCTTTGGAGCGATTTATGTTGGATCGCGTAGGGGATGAATATTATTTGAAAATGCCGCTTGTTCAGATAGGCACGAAAAGTTGGACTATTCAGGATTTTTATACGTTTATAGTTGCTCAGCAAAAGCGCAAGTTGAAGGTCTTGGGTTATTTGCCTTCCGTACCTGAGGCTGTGTATTTAGAGGAGTTTGTGGATAATCATACCATGACGGTGGAAGAGCAACATTTAGAGACCAAGTATCCCGCATTTCAAGAGCAGATGAATGAGTTTTATGCGGGTTCAATGTTTAGTAAAATTGTGGAGCAAGAGATCTATGAACCTTCGCTAGATTCGTTGAATCAACAAAAATATTTTACTGCACATGCGGCTGAATATACATTACCAGTTCGAGTGCAGGCTAAAATTGTCAGTGCTGATTCCCCTAAAACGCTAAGTGAGGCATTAGAATTAGTAAAGCAGGCGCCTTATTTAATGAATAAGCGTTTACCAGATATTGCATTTGGATTGGGTAAAGTCGAGATTTCAGAGGTAGCGAATAAGATTCAGCAAGAGTTATTTTTATTGATGGCGAAGAATCGAGATTATGTGGTGGAGATTTCGGGACATCAAGATGCAAGTGAAGTAGATTCCTTAGCAGAAGCGCGCGTGAATTTGTTGGTCGCTTATTTGAAGAAGAAGGGCATTGGATCGACGCGAATTATAGAAAAGGTAGAAGGTAGTTTGAAGCCTGTTTCTAAAACGGATAAGGCAAAAAATGCACGTGTTACATTTCGGTTTTTCTCGCAATCGATGGAAGATGTTGTTAAGCGATTTAATGCTGTAAAGCCGATGACTTTACAGGCTGAGGAGGGTTTGTATGTGAAAGGCCAACAGCCTTTACTAGATACGATGCCTTGGGAAGTGGGTAAAAAAACATGGGAGTTGGAAGGCCGACAAGTCTACATTGAAATAAGTCGAATTGAGCCGGAGCGTTTGAAGCGTTTTGATGAGTCGCGGAGTTCGGTTATTCGTGGTTTACAAGCACAATTAGAGCGTGATTGGTTGGCTAAATTGAAGCAAAAGTATCCTGTTCAGTTGGATCAGGAGGAGTTAAATCGTTTGATGCAATAGTTAAAATGAAAAATATGAAATTGAAAAGTTTAGTGATGGGATTAGGCATGTTGCTTTTGGCGAACGTGTCATTTAGTCAGGTGGCTACAGAAAAGGGGCCTGTTTTAGATAAAATCATCGCTAAAGTAGATAACTATTACATTTTGCGTTCTGAGGTTGAACAGCAATATCAGCAATATCAAACGAGTGGTCAACCCAACACCCCGAATCGCTGCCAAATTTTGGAGGGATTAGTGGTTAATAAATTAATGTTGGCCAAAGCTGAGATTGATTCCGTATTTGTAGATGATAAACGTATTGATGCCGAGATGAATTCGCGCATGGAACAAATGGAGCAACAGTATGGTACGGCCAAGAATATTGTTGAGGCGTTTGGGAAGCCGATCGTTACTTTGAAAGAGGATTTACGGACATCTTTGAAAGAGCAATTGACGGCTCGAAAAATGCAAGAAAAGATTACGGATGATGTGAAGATTACGCCGAAAGAAGTTGAAAAGTTTTTTAAGCGTATTCCTACGGACTCGCTTCCATATTTGCCATCTGAAGTTGAGATTGGCCACATTGTACGTTTGGCACAGCCGAATAAGTTTCAAAAAGAAGAATTGATTGCTAAGTTGTTGGATTACAGAAGACGTGTAGAAAAGGGAGAGGCATTTGAGGAATTGGCCAAATTGTATTCGGAAGATTTGGGAAGTGGTAAGCGTGGGGGAGATTTAGGTTTCTCGAAGCGTGGCCAAATGGTTGCCCCATTTGAAGCGGCAGCATTGAAGTTGAAGCCGAATCAAATGTCGGATGTTGTTGAAAGTGAGTTTGGTTTTCACCTGATACAGTTATTAGCTATTCGGGGTCAAGAATACCATGCCCGTCATATTTTGTTACGTCCGGATTACCAGAAATTGGATGTGACAGAACCGACGCGTTTCTTAGATAGTATGCGTGTGTTGATCCAGCGAGATTCTATCTCGTTTGATAAAGCGGCACGAAATGTTTCGGAAGACAAGTTAACGCAAGACGCTGGGGGATTATTGATTGATATGGCATCGCGGTCCACGCGCATGCCTTTTGATGGTACGATGGAACCGGGATTGTATTTCTCAATCGATTCGATGGCGGTGGGTACAGTTTCAAAGCCAATTCCTTACCGTACAGAAGATGGACGTAGTGCGATGCGGATTCTTTATTTTAAGACCAAGTATCCACCTCATTTTGCGAATCTAAAAGATGATTATCAAAAGATAGCGGGTATTGCATTGACGCAAAAGAAAAATGATGTGATTGAGAAATGGTTCGTTAAAGCTAAAGATGATGTCTTTATTTTCATCGATGACGAGTATAAAGATTGTAAGGTGCTGGAAGGGAGCGTTCTAGAACGCTAGACTATAGACACTAGACTTCAGACATTAGACGTTAGACATCTTTCTTCTAACCTCCAACGTATAACGTCCAAAGTCTAACGTCCAACGTCTAACGTCCAACGTCTAAACTGCCACTGGCGCCTTAATAGCCGGATGTGGGTCATAGCCCTCCAGTGTGAAGTCCTCGTAGACAAAATCTAGAATATCCTTTTTCGCTGGGTTAATGTGCATGGTGGGAAGTGGACGCGGGCTGCGGCTCAATTGTATTTCCACCTGTTCCATGTGATTGCTATATAAATGCGTATCACCACCAGTCCAAACAAAATCACCTAGTCCTAAATCGCATACTTGGGCAACCATCATGGTTAACAAGGCATAAGAGGCAATATTAAAAGGTACCCCTAAAAAAACATCCGCCGAACGCTGGTAGAGTTGGCAGGATAATTTTCCATCCGCCACATAGAACTGGAAAAAGGCATGACATGGCATGAGCGCCATTTTAGGAAGTTCGGCAACATTCCAAGCGCTGACGATAATCCGACGGGAATCTGGATTCGTTTTTAGCGTATGAATAACTTCTTTTATCTGATCGATTACCTGTCCATCTGCGCCTTCCCACGAGCGCCATTGTTTTCCATATACAGGACCTAGGTCGCCGTTCTCATCTGCCCATTCATCCCAGATACGTACATTATGCTCCTTTAAATACCCAATATTCGTTTCACCTTTCAAAAACCACAACAACTCGTGTATGATGGATTTTAGGTGTGTTTTTTTAGTCGTAACGAGCGGGAATCCTTCGGCTAAGTTAAAGCGCATTTGGTAGCCAAATACACTTGTTGTACCCGTTCCCGTGCGATCGGATTTGTAGGTTCCGTTTTTTTTGATGTGCGTTAATAAATCTAAATATGCTTGCATGTTAGGCTTCGAATTTTTCTCCGTTTAAAAGTAAGGTATGTGTAATCGTTGCACTAGGTTCTAATTGAGCTGTTGCGGAACAATATTTATCCATGGACATTTGAATGGCTCTTTCAGCTTTATTTCCATCTATGTCACCCTTTAATTCAAATTGAATATTTATTTTTCGGAATGGCATCATCTCTGTTCCCTCGATTTTCTCCCGGTCACCTTGTACACGAATCTGAAAATCTTCAATAACCTGGCGTTGTTTTTTCAAGATAAGAATGACATCAATGGCCGTACAACCACCTAAACCCATCAACAATAATTCCATGGGTCGAGCCCCCGCATTGTGTCCCCCAATTCCCTCTGCCGCATCGATGTGCACAGGAATGGGCGAGGAACCTGTTGCCTCAAAATGAAAATCCTGATCTAATCTGCTTAATACTACTTCCATGTTATTTTAATTGATTGGATTTAATTTCTCTAGTCCATAAAACATCCCCTTTTACATTCATGATGGAAATTTTTAAGACCCGATCTTTAAGTGGACCCGATACTTCGATTTTCGAAAATGCACGCTCCGTTACTAAAGTTCCCTCTACAAGTGTCTCATTATAATCCTGCTTCACCGCATCTGATTTTCCAGCGGTCATCGGGGAAACTGTTAAATCATACAAAGGGTAAGTACCTTCGCGCTCTAATTTGTTCAAATTTGAAATGTGGCGATCGCCAGATAAAAAGAGCACCCCTGGAATTTTTCGACTTTTAATTTCTTGCAGTAATTGCGCGCGCTCCGACTCATAATTAGCCATGTTTTCAAACACTTTGGCAGGACTGATCACCTGGCCCCCATTCACAATCACTTTAAAGCTTGCTCTCGACGTGAGTAGGGCATCTACTAACCAATTCATTTGTTTTTGCCCCCAATAATCTTTTTTAGGGTCATTTAACTCGTTGGGCGCCTTATTCCATCGGTCATCCATGAGAAAAAATTCAACATCACCCCATTGGAATTTACCTGTAATCCCTTCATTTGGGAAGACATAATTCGGATTTCCCCAATACATTTTGAACATCTCAAGGGAGGTGTATTTCAATGGAAATGAGCGATCTGCATCATTGGGACCATAATCATGATCATCCCAGATCGCATAATGGTGGACGTTGGCCAATAATGGTTGCATGGACTTTACTCCGCGTGCATGATCATTTCGATGAATCATCCCAGTTCGTGTATAATCTGGTTCGCGGTAGTAGAAATTATCGCCTCCCCACAGCATAAAATCAGGCTTTTGTGCATGCATAGTGGCATATACTTCATCCGCCCCTCCGTACGGTCTGCCTGGTCGGTCCGTTGCTTCTTCATTTACATAATTACAGGTTCCAAAAATAAAAGAGAATGCGGGAGGATCTTTTCGGTATTGCCAAAGCTCCTGTGTTTGAAATTCTAAAGGGTAATCAAATTTCATTTTTTTATTATTCACCCAAACCTCATAGGTGTATTTCTTGCCCATGCTAACCTCATCAGCAATAATTTTGGCCGTAAATGCCGTAGCTTTTTCAGTTCGTACGGGATCCGTTTTATGGATGGTTTTATCGCCAATTTCATTGTATTGAATATGGACGGTTGCTGCTTGTTGCGTTTGTACCCAAATAAGTACCTCTTTCATGTCCGAGTACCCAAGCATAGGTCCACTTTTGATTTGTGCCGCTAAGAACAAAGGCGCGAGCAGGAATATGGTACTAAATATGCTTTTCATGTGTGTTAGATTAGTATCTTTGTGGCTTAAATTTTCCCTATGGCATATTATTCAATTCAGAACATTCCGTTAACCGATTTGGCCAAAGATTTTGGTACACCATTGTATGTATACGATGCTGACAAAATTAGGGAAAAAATTTCGGTTTTAAGAGACGCATTTGCGGGAATTGATTTGACAATTAAATACGCTGTAAAGGCCAATACAAATTTGGCAATTTTACGTCTGATGCGTGAAAATGGGGTAGACATGGATGTGGTCTCTCCACAGGAATTGGAGATGGGCTTAATCGCTGGATATGCTGGAGAGAACATCACATTTACGCCTTCCGGAGTGCATTTCTCAGAGATTGAATACGCAGTATCCAAAGGAGCCATGGTGAATTTGGATAATTTAGCGGTATTGGAAAAATTTGGTCAAACATATGGTTCATCTAAACCTTGTTTGATTCGAATTAAACCGCATGTTTTTGGTGGTGGAAATGAGAAAATTATGACCGCTCATCCAGAGTCGAAATTTGGTATTTCGATTCATCAGAAAGATGAGATTTTGGAAATTGTGACAAAATATAAGATTCAGGTGATTGGGTTACACCAGCATACCGGTTCGGATATTAAAGACGGGAAGACATTTGAACAGGCGGCTTCTGCCTTGTTTGATTTTGCCTATGATTTTAAGGATCTACAAATTATTGATTTAGGTGGTGGCTTTAAAGTTCCCTATTCGCCGGAGGATCCAGGAGTGAACATGAAGGAAGTGGGCCTAATTATGAGCAATGCTTTCACGGCATTCTGCGAAAAATACGGTCGGAAATTACGCCTTTGGGTGGAACCAGGTAAGTTTTTAGTCAGTGAGTCTGGAACATTTTTGGCCGAAACCAATGTGGTGAAACGCGATCCGGTGAAAACATTTGTGGGAATAAACACGGGTTTGAATCACTTAATTCGACCGATGATGTATGGTTCATACCATTACATATTTAATGCATCGAATCAAGATACCACCCGACAAGAAGCTTATCGAGTAACGGGATACATTTGTGAGACAGATACCTTTTCGTTTGATTTGGAAGGCAAGCAGAATGAACGCCTGTTGAATCAAGTTAAGGAAGGAGATATTATTGCCATGGCGAATGCAGGCGCCTATGGATTTACGATGGCTTCGCATTATAATGCTCGTTTTTTGCCAGCAGAGGTATTAATTGATGGGGGAGTTGCCCGGCTTGTGCGCAAACGTGAGACCTTAGCGGATTTGTTGCGCAGTCAAGACTTATAGTGACGTTTGTTTTGGCAATCGGCGTGAAAATGCCTCATACGTCTAATACAACACCCACGTATCTTTAGACCCGCCTCCTTGCGAAGAATTTACCACTAATGAGCCTTGTCGGAGTGCAACGCGCGTTAATCCGCCCGGCATCACCTTCACTCCATCGCCAAATAAGATATAGGGACGTAAGTCCACATGCCTACCTTCCGCGTGATCATCGATTAAGCAAGGAACGCGTGAAAGCGAGATGGTTGGCTGGGCGATGTAATTTCGTGGATTCTTCACAATGTATTCCTTGAATTTTTCTTGCTCCTCTTTGGTTGATTTTGGGCCTATCAACATCCCATAGCCACCAGCCTCGTTGGCCTCTTTGACCACGAGTTTTTCAATATTTGCTAATACATATTCCAAATCATCCGGTTCACTGCAAATGTATGTTTGTACATTTTTGATGATAGGTTCTTCATTCAAATAGTACTTAATGATTCGTGGCACATAGGCGTAAATTACCTTGTCATCTGCAACTCCCGTTCCCGGGGCATTTGCAATAGCAACCTTCCCATTCTTGTACACCTCAAAAATTCCAGGAATGCCAATCATCGAATCCGGATTGAAAACACTAGGGTCTAAATAGGTATCATCGATCCGACGGTAAATTACGTCCACAATCTGAAAACCTTTGGTAGTACGCATTTTTACATATCCCTCATGTACGACTAAATCTCGGGCATCCACCAATTCTACGCCCATTTGCTGGGCCAAATACGAATGCTCAAAATAGGCTGAATTGTAGATTCCAGGTGTCAATACCACAACGGTTGGTTCCGGTCGATCGCTAATAAATCGCAACATTTCGAGTAACTTGTGCGGGTAGTCTGAAATAGGGCGAATCTGTGTTTTAGCCACGACCTCTGGGAAGGTTTGTTTCAATAACTCTCGGTTCTCCATCATATAGGAAACACCAGAAGGGCAACGTAAATTATCTTCCAAAATCATGTATTCGCCATCATTTCCTCGAATTAAGTCCGTCCCAGTGATGTGTATATAAATGTTTTTGGCAGGTTTGATGCCCATGCATGGACGTAGAAAGTCCTTAGATGACTCGATTACCTCGCGGGGAATAATCCCGTCTTTGATAATTTTTTGATCAGAATAAATATCATTTAAAAATAAATTCAATGCAGTTATTCGTTGAACAAGGCCACGTTCTATCTTTTCCCATTCGTGAGCTTCCACAATTCGTGGAATAATATCCACGGGCATAATGCGCTCAGTACCTTCATTTTCAGCGTAAACATTAAACGTGATACCCATGGCCATAAGCGCACGCTCTGCGGATTGCTGTCGACGGGTAAATTCTTCTTGCGTCAATTGCTCTACCCGATCTTTGAAATGGGTATATCCTTCCCGGACTTGTCCTTCAGGCGTGAACATTTCATCGAAAAATCCCTCCGTATCGTAGTTGTTAAATGAAAAATTCATAGGCTAAAATTCATGTAAATGCTTGATGTTCAAATAATTTAAAACATATTTTTTGTTTAACGGATTTGAATCTATCATTTTTTTAAATTTTGCTAAAATTATACTTTTTAATAGTAGAAATTTACCATTTTCCTCCCTTTTTGATTGTATTTTTGCAACATGATTTTATTGAATTTTCTCTATTTTGAAAGCCCGATTGGTATTATACGCGTAGAATATGCCGAGTCTGGTATGCATAGTTTACGTTTTGTTTCTGCCAAAGGCGAAAATTATACCGATAATCCGCAGGTAGAGAAGTTGATTCAAACTGATCTCCAAGCCTATTTTCTAAATCCTGCTCATCGCTGGGAAACGCCTATTGCGCTTCATCTTGGCTCAGAATTTCAGGAAAAGGTTTGGCTAGCTTTGCGTATGATCCCTGCAGGAGAAGCGCGAAGCTATCAAGAAATTGCCCAATTAATAGGTCAGCCCAAAGCCGCACAGGCCGTTGGAAAGGCGAATAGTCAAAATCCTTTATTACTTCGCATTCCTTGCCATCGCGTCATTGGCTCCGATGGTTCAATGGTTGGTTACGCTGGGGAATTATGGCGGAAAGAATGGCTATTGAATCATGAGGGTTATGAGGGGGTAAACCAACAAATGACCATGTTTGCAGATGGAGAATGAACAGATTGTTGACGCACTAGAACTGCTCGTCAAATTATGGGATGTTCACGGGATCAATGAATTCAAGAGTAAAAACTTGAGTTTCGCTGCGCGTGGGTTAGATAAATTTCCAGGCCGAATTTCGAATTTGACTGAAGAAGAATTATATGCGATTCCCGGCGTTGGGAAAGTTGTGATCCAACTCGTCCGTGCAGTGGCACAAACAGGAACATGTCCCGATTTGGAGGCGATGATCGAGCAAAGTCCACCTGGTATTCTAGATTTACTCAAGGTAAAAGGTATGGGGCCTAAGAAAGTTGGCCTTGTATGGAAAGAACTCGGCATCACCGAACTTGATGATTTATTGGCCGCCTGTGAATCTGGTCAGCTCGAACAACTGAAAGGTTTTGGGAAGTCGGTGACCGAAAATATCCGAACCTACATTTTGTTTCTGCAAGAAAACCGCCGAAAGATGCGGATTAACAAAGCCGAAAAACTAAGTGATGAAATACGCAGTCTTTTGGCCACTAAATTTACTAAAATAGCTATTTCTGGTGAGCTAGCTCGTGATTGTGAAGTCATAAATTCCTTGGTTTTTGTAGCCCAAACGGATGATATTTTTGGTAGTCAATTTTTGATTGAAGAAATTCCCGGTTTTGTGACAGATCACCAGCAATCTTCACCGTTTACCTGGCGAGGCCACGTGGAGGGGCATTTAATTCCCATCGAAATTCATTTTAGTGATTCTGCTCAGTTTGATATGTTGGTCTATCAATGGTCGGCACACCCGGAACACCTTGGTCAGGTCAACTACTTTAAATTGAAAAATATAGGATCTGCGGAGGATGTTTATCAAAGTCAAAATCTCCCATTTATTGTTCCCGCGATGCGGGAGGGCTTGCAGGAGTTTGCTTGGAGTGAGAAACATGGGCCAACAGACTTAATTGAATTTGCGGACTTAAAGGGATGTGTACATAATCATTCAACCTACTCAGACGGGAAAAATACCCTTTTAGAGATGGCAGAAGCTTGTCGGGCCATGGGTCTTCAGTACTTTGGCATAGCAGATCATTCGCAATACGCGGCGTATGCAGGTGGGTTAAAGGAGGAGGATGTGCAGCGCCAACATGCCGAAATTGATGCATTGAATGCACAATGGACAGACTTTCGCATTCTTAAGTGGATTGAAGCGGATATATTGCCAGCTGGAAGTTTAGACTATAATGATCGAATTTTAGCCAGTTTTGATTACGTTGTGGCTTCCGTGCATGCCCAATTAGTCATGGATCTAGATCGTGCCATGGATCGCTTATTGAAAGCTATCGAAAATCCATACACCTCCATTTTGGGGCATCCTACAGGTAGATTGTTACTTACTCGTGCCGGATATCCCATCGATACTATGAAAATATTAGATGCCTGCAAAGCTAACGGTGTCAGTATCGAGTTAAATGCTAGTCCTTATCGCTTAGATTTAGACTGGCGGTATCTGTATGCAGCTATGGAAAAAGGGGTTTATGTTTCCATTAATCCGGATGCACATAAGATTGAGGGTTTACAAGATATGCATTATGGTGTCCGCGTAGGCCGCAAGGGTGGCTTATTAAAAAGCCTGACCCTCAATGCGTTACCACTTGCTGATATCTTGAAATTCTTTTCTAAATCCTAGAAATTGGGTTTCAATAAGTATTTAGCATAAAAATCATCGATAATCTTGACCGCTTCCGTGGGCGTATCCACCACCTCAAATAACTCAAGATCTTCTGTATGGATATTGCCATGGCCCACCATCGTTTTTTTCATCCAGTCCAAAAGCCCGGTCCAATATTCGGAGCCGACTAGTACCACGGGGAATCGCCCGATTTTATGTGTTTGAATTAAGGTTAATGATTCAAACATTTCGTCTAAGGTTCCAAATCCTCCGGGCATAATAATGAAGCCTTGGGAGTACTTCACAAACATCACTTTGCGAACAAAAAAGAAATCGAAATTCATGTTTTTGTCAGCATCAATAAATGGATTGGGCGTTTGTTCAAAAGGTAATTCGATGTTTAAACCTACTGAACGCCCATTTTCACTCGCAGCACCTTTGTTTCCAGCCTCCATGATTCCAGGACCTCCACCTGTAATAACCCCGTAACCATGGCGGACGAGTTTGGCGGCAATTTGCTCGGCCAACTGGTAATATTTGTCTTCTGGGGACGTTCTTGCTGAACCGAAAATAGATACGCAAGGCCCTATTTTAGATAAATGATCAATCCCTTGCACGAATTCACTCATAATTTTAAAAATACGCCAGGACTCTTCTGATTTTATTTCAGACCAGGTTTTGTCCCCAAATACTTTTTTTATGCGGTCTTCCTCTTCTTGCCAATTTTCTGACATAATTTTATCGTTTTGTTCTGTGCAAATGTAATCGATAAACACGACCTTTGTCAAAATTTATACCCTTTCATTTTATGACTTTAGCTAAATCCTTTGCTGTAGGTGGCGATCATGCCGGTTTTGATTATAAAGACCAACTTATTGGATATTTGAAAGACCTAGGTTTTTCGATTAAAGATTGTGGTACTTATTCAGCGGATTCAGTTGACTATCCTGATTTTGCTCATCCAGTAGCGCTTGCGGTGGAATCTGGGGAAGTGTCTTGGGGTTTGTTGCTATGTGGAAGTGCGAATGGCGTGGCAATCACGGCTAATAAACATCAGGGCATTCGTGCTGGATTAGCGTGGAATATGGAAGTTGCCAAATTAGTACGTCAGCACAATGATGCAAATATTCTTTGCTTGCCTGTACGTTTTATCAGTTTGGAAGAGGCTAAAGCTTGTTTGCAGGTGTTTATCGATACGGAATTCGAAGGCGGTCGTCACGCTAGTCGTGTCGGTAAAATCGGCTGTAATTAGTTTTTCAATTTGTATAGATGTCTCTGTACTTCTACATACCTTTCTTGTAAGTAAGGTAAGTAGAAACGCAAACGTGGGAAATTTCCCGCGGGATCATAAATGTAAGTTGGCCTATCTTTCTCAAGATAGCTTTGCATTGTAACTACTGTTCGGTAGGTATTCAAGGTTGAAAAAAGGTCATTTGACAACTCCCAATTAACAAATGGCCCAGCCATTTTATTTTGTTGATATTCTTCAATCTGCGGTCCGAGCACCATTAGGCGTTCGTTTTTGATAGCAAGTTTACCCGTTTGAACGCGGTTGTAGCTGCTATTTTGTAATTCAGCTCGCCACGTATATCCTACACTTCCAAGGAAGGCTAACAAAATCAATTCTTGAATCCAATATCGTTTCAATAAGAAAAATAAGTTCAACGTAAAATAGGCCATTGCCGGTAAGATAAATAGGTAATTGTGACCATTATTTGCAGGCAATGTGAATACTGAGAAAAAACTAAGAATGACCCAAATGAAATTTGTTTGCTGAGCCTTTTGCCCATTTGACTTTATTTTAGGTCGCTGAATGACCGTCCAGAGTCCATAAAATCCCAATACGATGGCTGGCGTATACGTAGACGCAATGTGTTGTAAATCTGACCAAGCCGGCGTATGAAAAACCAAGGCTGATTTTTCAAATACTTCGATTAAGGATGTAAAATTGCCATGGTAAGTATATAAAAGTGCCGTAATACCATTGACAATAAGAAATCCCACTAACACCAAAAGCATTTGGCGAATGTTAATACCCGAGTAAAAGAGTAAACTCAGGATACCCCAAAAAATAAATAAGTAGTAAGTGGGGTAGCATAATCCGGCAGCGCCGATAAATAGGCCGATCAAAAAGACGCGGTCATCCACCTGCAGGGTACTTTGTTGTTTGATGATTTCGCGCCAAGCCAACATTAGAAATGTTAAGCCAAGAAGTGCAGCACTTGGTACCCAAAAATCAAGGGAAATGTGTAAGAAAATGGTGTAGATGAAAAAAGGCATATTCCCAAGCGGAGCCATTAATTCATAGCGATTGATGGTCCGTTGAAAAATAATTGCCTGAAAAATAATGATACCCGTAGCCCAATAGGCATTCCATGAAATGGGGAAATTTAAAAAATCAGTTAATTGGAAAAAACCTGCGGCCAATGGGCCTGAGTTGTCTCGAATGTCTTGGTACATACGAAAGCCTTCATTTAATTTCTGGCCGAGTAAATAATTTTTCAATTCCCAGAGCAAAGGCGAAATATCCGCTTGTACAAACGCAAAGGTCGCAATCGTCCACAAGCCTACCAGTAGGATTAAGGTAATCGAAGCGTTTGATCGTAGAAATTGAAACATAATTGCATTTTGAATTTGCTAAATTACGGTGATTCCAATTATTATTCTGAAATTTGTTGGATTTTTGAGCAGAAAATGAATCGGAGCAATTATGGAAAGTAAGCGTCAGCAGAAGTTTGGTAGACAAATCCAAAAGGATTTAAGTGATATTTTTCAGAAGGAATTTAAGGAGATTTTTGGCAAAGCCATGGTCACGATTACCGATGTAAAAATGAGTCCAGATCTTTCCGCTGCACGTTGCTACTTAAGCTTTCTATTAGCAGACGATATCGACAAAATTATGGAGGAGTTAGATGTCCGAAATAAAGCAATTCGAAATGCACTTGCTATTCGAATTCGCAAACAAGCTCGAATCATTCCACATTTGGCTTTTTACTTGGATGATACAGCTGCCTATGCAGCCAAAATCGAAGCTTTATTTGAAGGACTCGTGATTCCTCCTTCCGACGGAATACCATCTGAAGAACTTTAATGCGCTGACCCGTGAATTTTTCCTTATTTATTGCAAAAAGGTATTTTTTTTCAAAAAGTAAGGCGAGCTTTATTTCCTTAATTTCACGCATCGCCATGATCAGCGTGGGTGTCGAAGTAATGGCGCTCGTTTTAATTCTATCTGTTTTTAATGGCCTCGAAGACTTCCAAAAAGGCCTGTTTAACACCTTCGACCCCGATCTTAAAATCGTTCAAAAACAAGGTGATAGGTTTCAGTTAAACTCCTCTCAAATCAAGGCTATCCAGCGCCTTCCCGGTGTCACGTTTGTCAATCCAATTCTAGAAGATCAAGGTCTCATTCGTTACGATCAAAAGCAATTAGTTGTCCGCATGAAAGGGGTGGATACTTCGTATATCGCCGCTGGCCGATTAAAAAAACAGGTGGTCGAGGGAGAGTATTTTATAGAATCAGGTGAGCATCCGTTTGCCTTGGTAGGTATTGGGGTATTTTTAGCCATGGGCATGAGTTTTGAAAATGCTTTCGATCCCATCGAGGCATGGTATCCGAATCATACCCAATTGAAAAAAGCCGCACTCAGTGAAAATGCCATTCGGCGGAATTTCTTTTTCCCCGCGGGCGTATTGGAAGTAGAGCAAAATTTCGATAACCAAACGGTCATCGTACCGCTCGATTGGATGGAAGAATTGGTTGGCAGTCCAGGAGCTCGCTCTGCATACGAAATTATGATTGCCACAAATGCCAACGATGCCACCATTAAAAATCAAATTCAAACGATTCTTGGCGCTAAATTTACAGTCCAAACACGCGATGAACAACATGCGCTTCTGCTCAAAGCCATCAAAATCGAAAAACTTTTCGTCTTTTTAATTATGGCTTTCGTGATGGGTATCGCCTCGTTTACGCTATTCTATGCGCTTTCCCTTTTGGTGATCGAAAAACGAAAAGACCTATATACGATGATGGCGATGGGGATCTCGCGCCAACAAGTCTTCAGGACATTTCTTTGGGTAGGTGGGTTGATTAGTTTTTCTGGTGCAGCCTTGGGTATGTTACTTGGATTTGTGTTAGCAACCATCCAGCAACAGTTTGGAGTTATTTCATTGGGAATTCCCAATGCGCTCATCGACGCATATCCGATCAAAATGGATCCTTGGGATTTTTTGTGGACAGCCTTGGTCGTTATTCTTATTACAGGCTTAGCCGCTGTTTTTCCTGCGCGTAAAGCGGTCCAACTAACGTTTGGGAATCCTAGGTAGTTGGGTTAAATTCACCTTCCCACTTCGAAACAACACATGTAGCTACGCCATTTCCAGCTACGGAAGTCACCGTGCGGCCCATATCCAAGAATGGATCTACACCTAGCAATAAGGCGATGCCTTCAGCTGGTAAATTAAACATGGTCAAGGTTCCCGCAATGATCACCAAAGAAGCACGCGGAACACCTGCAATCCCTTTGGATGTAATCATCAATGTCAATAACATCGTGATTTGTTGTTCTAAACTTAAATGAACACCATACGCTTGCGCGATGAAACCCGTCGCGAAGGTCATGTACAACATAGATCCATCTAAATTGAAGCTATATCCCAAAGGCAAAACAAAGCCTACAATTCTACGGCTACATCCGAATTTCTCCAAAGCTGCAATTGTTTGCGGAAAAGACGCCTCTGAACTCGCCGTTGAGAATGAGATTAATAAGGCTTCTTTCAACTCTTTGAGTAGTTTCCAGTAATTGATGCCATTGACCGCTGCAATAATCCACAAAATGACAACAGTAAAAAACAACAAGCCACCCATAAAACAGATCATTAAGTAACCGTAGCTAATTAAAATGCTTAATCCCTTATTGGCCACTACTGTCGTCATTGCTGCAAAAACTGCATATGGTGCAACCTCCATCACATAATTCACCATTTTAAATACGACCTCCGCCAAGTTCTCAATGACATGAATTAACTTCTTACCTGTCTCTCCGATAGACCCCAATGCCACCCCGAAAAACAAAGAGAAAATGACAATTTGAAGGATTTCATTTTCCGCCAATGCCTTAAAAAAGCTGTCTGGAAAAATATGTAGGATAAAATCTTCCAGCGATTTAGTTTTGCTCGCATCGATACCCGTTTCTGTTCCAGCTGCAGGTTTAGGCCAGCTCTGCAAACTGCCTGGCTGTGTGATATTCACAACGACCAAGCCCGTAACAAGCGAAAGGATTGTAGCAAAATAAAAATAACCGATTGTTTTAATGCCTATTCGGCCAACTGCCTTGAAATCACCAAGTTTGGCAATACCTACCACCAGCGTACAAAATACCAAGGGGCCTACAATCATCTTAATTAACCGCAAGAAAATCTTAGAAACGACCTGCACATATCCCGCCCACTGATGGGCTACCTCTGGGCTAAGACTTAAATAAAAATATTCACCTAGGGCAAGACCTAAAACGAATCCTAAGATGATTTTTTGGGTAAGTGATAATTTCATAGGTTAGTCGGTTGATTTAAATACAATTTATATAATGGAATTCGGTAAACAATCATTCCCCAAAACAAAGGAAATAAAAGATAGTCTAAAAGCCAATACTTCGTTCTGAATGAAATTTTGTCAACAATCTCAGCTGATTTTACATCGTATTTTTCGATACGATGTTCATGGCGCCAAGCGCTAAGTCCCAATGGCATCTCAACTCCTTCATCTACAAAGGCACATGCATCCTCGTTTTGAACGGATGACGTAATGTGCGATGTCCACAACGGCTTCGCAACAAGGAGGTTTAATTCTAGTGTAACAATATCACCTGTTTGACAACCATCAAAACGAACAATACGTACTTGAGGGAAGGGAGGTGAAAGTTTTTTCAGCAATGCGGCATCGAACATAGTCCAAACTTGTTGCATCGGGGCTTGAACCCGTGTTCGAACTTGAAATGATGGCATTAGAGAACGGAAGTAATAATTTTGAGCAAGATAGCAGTTAAATACTTCAGGCCTGACCAAATAAGCACAGGTAAGGAAATTTTAGTCTCCTCTGGTGTTTGCTTTTGTTCTCTGACCACAGCCATTTCTTTGCTAGGTGCATAAAGTGAACGTTTTTGAGTACTGTCTATTTTAGTGACTTTTTCAGTCTGCGGATGTAATGCGGCGTATTCTACCATCCCAAAATTACAGTTGAGTAAGCAAAATATTCCTGCCAATAGCCAGATTTTAACTAATCTCATTTTATTTTTTGTTTGGCTGTTTCCAGCTTTTGAGCCTGCAATAAGATAGCATCTTCGTTGGATTTAAGATCTAATCTATTTTGCTCTTGATTCGCTAATATTTTTTCTTTTTCTAACTTAGCTTCCTCTAATTTCTTAGTTAAAAGCTCGGCTTGGCGTTTATTTGAATCCAATTCCCGTACAAATCGATCCGAAAGCTTTTGTTGTTTAGCCTTTGTACTGATCAATTCATTTAATTTTTTTTCCTCTACACGTACATTTTCCTCTAAATTAACCAGTCGAACAAACTCCTCTACCCAGTTACTAGCCTCTCTAAATGACTCATGTCCTGTTTGAATATAGGCATCCGGTCCAGTACTGATAGAAACAAACAACTTGGTTTTGTTTTTCTCTTCCGTAATCTTCGATAACAAGGTGACAGGTTTTTCGGAAACATCCTTGATTTTAGCAGAATAAACGTGAAATGTTCCACCGCTGCGCCCGTTTTCCATAGAGCCTGCTTGTTTTAAATATTTCTTCCAGGCTTCAATCACATATTTTTCTTCTGAATTGATGTAGGTGTAAAAACCTTCTTTTTTCGCTTTGTCAATTTCCTCTAAACCCGAAAAAACTTGTGCTGTGAGCGAGCTCGAAGCCAAGGTGCATAGTAGACCGAATAATATGCTTTTCATCATGAGATAATGAGTTGATGTGTTAATTTCAATCAGCAAAGGTAATTTTTTTGGTGAGAATCAACTCATTTTTTTTATTCGAATTTTGAATTCCAAAGAGCGTGTAGGCTCCCCCGTCTTTTAATTTCAACTTTTTTCGTAAGGCCTCGGGAGTCATTGGGAAATTTCGGGTGCTTATATTCGCTTGGTTTATCGTCAACCAATCCCTTTGAACAGGTCCCGATTCGATTACTTCAAATACTTTACCTGGGAAATCATTTAGTAAGTTTTCCGAACTATACAGATGGGTATGTTGGCCTAATTGAACCAGGCCATCACGCAGCACCGACTTGAAAAATCCAGCCTTCATAACACCGGGGTAGGCTGTATAAATGTAGCGTTTTAGGGTTCCTATTGTGTTTTCTGCATTCCGCTCATTACTAGTAGTTCCTTCAAAAACCGTTTGACCATCTTCAATAATCGATATGACCGGATCGAAGGTATGACCTTGCGTTTTGACAAACAGCAATTCTTTGACTTCTTGTTTCGTACTCACCACATATACATGAATGACGCCCCCGAGCTCCTCGATGGCCCGACTGATATCTAATACCGGACTAGTTTTTATCAGGATATTTTTGGTAGGATGCTGGGTAATGACATCCAGTATATTCGGCTGGCAATCCTTAAATAAGATTACTTTATCTCCTTGGGTATTTCGTCGCGCGGGATCCGCATAAATCCAATCAAATTCAACTTGATTTAACACATCAAAGCTATCCTCCGAGTAATGTGTGATATTTGAAACGTCGAGTACTGAATGATTATACTTCGTGATTTCAGCTAACTCTTTCTGCATTTCTACATAAGTCACCTCCGAGCAAGTTTGCGCAAAAGCCTTTGTATCTACGCCCATGCCTCCCGTAATATCGATAAGCCGACCGCTAACCAAGCTAGATTTAAATGCTGCAGTGCTTTCAGAGGATGCTTGTTCGAGTGAGATACTAGCCGGGAAATATATCTTTTCGTTAGCTACCCATGTGGGTAGTTTATCAGCCATTTTCTGACGTGCCTGTATTTGATGAGCGAGTTTTTTGACATCAAGCTCAGGGTATTTTGGCGCATCCAACGCGATATCCGCTGGGGACCGCTTGCCATTTTGGGAGATAAACTCAATTTCATTTGGTTGGAGCATTTAGCAAAAATAGAACCCTAGGTGGATAAATTAAATTTTATTGTAAATTTATACTGTTTAAAAAATGAGCTATGCCTACCTATCAATTAACCGTAAATACCAAAAAGCATCGTGTAGATGTGGATTCCGATACCCCGCTGTTATGGGTCATTCGAGACGAAATTAAATACACAGGAACAAAGTTTGGTTGCGGGATGGGTTTGTGTGGCGCCTGTACGGTTTTGTTGAATGGCCAACCAATTCGTTCGTGTTCTACTCCAATCGCCAGTGTAAAGGCTACTGATAAAATTACAACGATTGAAGGGCTCAGCGCTGGAAATGCGGTCCAAGAAGCCTGGATCGAGGCGCAGGTTCCTCAATGTGGGTATTGCCAATCAGGTCAAATATTGGCCGCATCTGCATTGCTCGCTACCAATGCGAATCCTTCCGATGAAGATATAGATAATGCCATGGCGGGAAATATTTGTCGGTGCGGCACTTATCCACGGATGCGACAAGCCATCCATGCCGCTGCCTCTAAAATCCAAAAATCTAAAAAAGCCTAAGGACATGCATACATCAAGACGTGATTTTCTTCGCATTGGAAGCCAGTCGGCATTAGTACTTGCGTTAGGTTTTTCTGTTTCTGGTAAGGCAAAGACCTTGCAGAAGGTAACGGCATTAGGAGTAGAGATTAGCCCCTACATTATCATTAATGAATCAGGTAAAGTAACCTTGTTTAATCCCCGTCCCGATATGGGGCAAGGGACTTATCAATCGCTTCCGATGTTAATCGCGGAAGAATTAGAGATTCCGTTAGACCAGGTCGAAATTCAAATGACAGATGGTTCGGCCCGTTTTGGCTCACAACTTTCGGGTGGTTCATCTTCCGTACGAACTCGTTGGATACCCATGCGCACTGCCGGAGCTGCAGTGAAAGAAATGCTTTTGCAAGCAGGAGCAAACCGGTGGAAAGTTTCCATCACGGATTGTTATGCCAAAGATGGTTTTGTAATTAATCGAAATTCAGGTGTAAAATTAAGTTACGGCGAGTTGGTGGGAGAGGCCTCTAAACTACCGGTCCCACAAAAGCCACGTTTAAAAACATGGAGTGAGTTTACCCAATTAGGAAAGAAATCATTCCGACCAGATGTTGTGCCTAAGGTGGATGGAACGGCTATTTTTGGGATGGATGTACAATTACCGGGTATGTTGTATGCGAGTATTGTTCATTCGCCCACTATCTATGGAAAGGTTAAAAGTTTTGTAGCTGATAAGGCTATGGGAGTTAAGGGTGTTCGATTTGTGCTTAAGACTGAACGTAATTTCTACCATGGTCCATTTTCACCAGATGTCGAATTAAACCAAAAAGCACGATCAAAGTCGGAGGCAATTGCTGTAGTTGCTGAATCCTATTGGGCTGCGTTAAAGGGTAAGAAACTGGTACAAGCGACCTGGTCTTCGGAGGGAGCGGCGGAAAGTGCAACTTCGCAATATTTTAATGCCGCGCGAGCGAAAGCGCAATCGGAAGGTGTTACTTACAAAGATGCATCGGTAGGTGATTTCTCAAAAGCCTTGCAGCTTTCGGATTATAAAATTCAAGCAACTTACCAAACTCCGTTTATGGCGCATGCTCCTATGGAACCATGTAATGCGACGGTATTTGTACAGGATGGGAAAGTGGAAGTTTGGGCACCTGTACAAGGTCCTGATAGTTTAGTGACGGAGCTTGCGGGGTACTTAGGATTTAAACCAGAAAACGTAAAGATTAATGTTACTTTTTTAGGCGGAGCCTTTGGCCGTAAAGCCTATTACGATTATGTACTGGAGGCCGCTCATATTTCCCGACAAGTCAATGCGCCCGTAAAGGTGATATGGACGCGTGAGGAAGATATCCAACAAGGACCATTTCGACCGGGAATGATATCTGCGATGCAGGGAGGAATTGATAACCAAGGTAATGTATTGGCATTTGAACATCGTTTGAACGGTGCGTCGATTATGGCCAATGTATTTAAGGCGGATATGCGCGGTAAATCGGATCCATGGGCTGGAGAAGGAATTAGTTTAGAAGATAGTCCTTATGCATTTCCGGCGCGTCGGAATTCATTTAATTGGGTCGACCCTCAGATGCCTATTTTGTGGTGGCGTTCTGTGTATGCATCGACCAATGTTTTTGCGCAAGAAAGTTTCATCGATGAACTTGCCCACGAAGGGGAAAAGGATCCTTTAGATCTGCGTTTACAACTTTTAAAAGATTCCCCACGCTTTGTTGCTGTGCTAAATAAACTGGCTGAAATTTCTGATTATCGAGCTAAACGGAAAGCTGGCAAATCCATTGGAATCGCCATCGCCCGTTCATTTGCTAGTATTGCAGCCCATGCATTTTATGTTGAGAAACAAGGAACTGGCGTGAAGATTAATCAGATTTATTCCGTGATCGATTGTGGTTTTGCGGTTAACCCAGATAACATCATCGCTCAGATGCAAAGTAATTTGGCTTATGGCTTATCGGCAACTTACAAAAATGAGATTACTCGAAATCATGGGGTAACCGAGCAGAGTAATTTTCATGATTATGCGGTGATCCGTCAAGGAGAAATTCCTGACGCGATTATTCATGTTATGCAAAATGAAGAAGAACCGGGCGGGGTGGGCGAGCCTGGCTTGCCTCCTGTAGCGCCAGCCTTATGTAATGCTATATTTTTAGCTACTGGTAAACGTGTACGCACCTTACCTTTTGATTTAACTTCGATCTAAATGGTAGGTTTAATTTTGGCCGCAGGGGCCTCTTCCCGATTAGGAGAAGCGAAACAATTATTAGTTTATCAGGGTCAAAGTCTACTAGAGCGATCGATACGACTTGCTTTTTCTGTATGTCAAGAGGTTTTGGTTTGTCTTGGGGCTGAAGTGGATGAATCTATTTTAATTATTGAAAATTTGCAAAAAGAGTTTCCTGACCTGACTTTTGTCCACGTAGAAAACTGGGATAAAGGTATGGGTGAGACCTTAGCTGTAGGTCTCAAAGCAGTTGATATTTCGCGCGATGTGTTAGTTCTTTTGTGTGATTTACCTTTTCTGACCACATCCCATTTAAGGAACTTAACTTCCTTGGCCAATCCAGAGCGAGCGATTGTCGCTTCATTTCAAGGAGTTAATTCGCCCCCTGTCTTGATTCCCAAAGCTTTACGACCTTTATTTTATACCTGGAGTGGCGATCAGGGCTTAGGGAAATTTTGGCGCCAAAATCCGATGCTTTGTGAAATAGTTCACTTTTCCGATAAATTCAGGGATGTGGATGTACCTGAGGATCGGAAATACTGGGGGATATGATAAATAGACGCTGGACGTTAGACTTTGGACTGTAGACATGCGAAATTTCGCGTCTTTTTTCTTTGAAAGACCTTTCAGGATTGCAAACGTGTGAAGCATCTTAGCGCCAATTCCTCTGTTATATCTAATGTCCAGTGTCTAACGTCTAACGTCTAAATTTACACAAGGAATCGCATCTCCTTACTTTGTGTTTTTTACCGAATATTTTTCGGCTCTCTACTCGAAATTTATTACCTTTGTGCCTTCTTGCGTTCATGCAAGTACATTTCTTACTATAACAATTTATTGTGGAATCGATCGAAAGCTTACCAACCGTAGAAACAGCCAAAAAATTAGGTTTATTGCCCGAAGAATATGACCGTATTCAAGAAATTTTAGGTCGCAAACCGAATTTCACGGAGTTGTCTATTTTCTCTGTCATGTGGTCAGAACACTGCAGTTATAAAAACTCTATAGTTTGGTTAAAGACATTACCGAAAGATTCTCCACGTATGTTGGCCAAAGCCGGTGAAGAAAACGCTGGTTTAGTAGACCTAGGTGATGGTTTAGGTTGTGCCTTTAAAATTGAATCACATAACCACCCTTCTGCTTTAGAGCCTTATCAAGGTGCGGCAACGGGTGTTGGCGGTATTAACCGCGATATTTTCACCATGGGTGCGCGTCCCATTGCCCAGTTGAATTCGTTGCGTTTTGGCAACATTGATTTGGCCAAAACAAAATGGTTAGTGAAAGGGGTTGTGAAGGGTATTGGAGATTATGGGAATGCATTTGGTATTCCAACGGTCGGTGGAGAAGTACAGTTTGACGATTGTTATAATGTAAATCCTCTCGTGAATGCCTTTTCTGCAGGTATTTTAAAGGTAGGTACGCAAGCCTCTGCAATTTCCTATGGGGTGGGTAATGGCGTATTTATTGTAGGATCTGCGACAGGAAAAGACGGTATCGGTGGGGCTAGTTTTGCCTCTGAGGATATTACATCTAAATCATCTGAAAAATTGCCTGCAGTACAAGTAGGTGATCCTTTTCAAGAAAAATTATTATTGGAAGCTTCATTGGAAATTATTGAAGCAGGTTGTGTAATTGGTATTCAGGATATGGGTGCGGCAGGTATTATCTGTTCAACATCCGAGATGTCTGCCAAAGGGGAGCATGGAATGATTATTGATCTTTCAAAAGTCCCAACGCGCCAGGCAAATATGAAGCCATTTGAGATCCTTTTATCGGAGTCACAAGAGCGTATGTTGATCGTTGTCGAAAAAGGACGCGAAGCGGAGGCGAAAAAGATTTTTGATAAGTGGGATTTGAATTGTGAGCAAATTGGTACAGTAACGGATACCAAACGTTTGCAGTTCTACCAAGATGGTGTTTTGGTGGCAGATGTTCCCGCAGATGATTTGGTTTTAGGCGGAGGCGCTCCAGTTTATCACCGTGAGTACAAAGAGCCTGCTTATTTCCAGGAGTTTAAGAAATTTGATATAAACACAGTACAAGATATACCAGCATCAGAATTGCCAATGGCATTTGACTTTTTAATGAATCACCCGAACATCGCTTCAAAGAAATGGGTAGCGGAACAGTATGATTCTTCGATTGGTCGGGCGAATCGCAATACCAATGCGCCATCAGATGCGGGTGTTGTGAAAGTTCACGGCTCAGATAAATCCATCGTCATTACAGTAGATTGTAATTCTCGTTATGTGAACGCTGATCCAGAAGAGGGTTGTGCCATGGCGGTTGCGGAGGCAGCGCGTAATATTGTTTGTTCAGGGGGTATGCCGGTGGCGATTACCAACTGCCTAAATTTTGGTAATCCATATGTTCCAGAAGTTTATTGGCAATTTGTGGGTGCAATCAAAGGAATGAAGAAAGCGTGTGAGGCGTTTGAAACGCCGGTAACAGGGGGTAACGTGAGTTTCTATAACCAGTCATCGGATGAGGGTCCCGTATTCCCAACGCCTACAATCGGTATGTTGGGAATCTTGGAGAAGCCAGAAAATAAGATGACTTTGGATTTCAAAGCAGAAGGAGATTTGGTGTACTTGGTCGGGGAGTCTGTAAATGATATCGCTTCGTCGGAGTTTTTATATTCGTATCGCAAGGTGAAGGCTTCGCCGGCGCCGCATTTTGATTTGCCTACTGAGCAATTGGTACAAAAAGGAATCTTAGGTTTAATTGAAGGAAAATTAATCCAGTCGGCACACGATGTATCTGACGGTGGAGTTTTAGTGACCTTAGCTGAATCAGCATTCCCACGTGGGTTAGGGTTTGATGTGAAATCAGATGCAGGTATTCGTCAGGATGCGATGTGGTTTGGTGAAGCACAATCGCGTGTGATTGTATCTGTTTCGCCAGCAAAAAAAGCAGATTTTGAAGCATATTTAACTGGTTTAGGTATAAAATCTTCGCAATTGGGTACTGTTAAAGGTTCCGATATGGTTGTGGATGGTCAGGTGGTAAGTTCCTTAGCGAAAGCTTCGGGTTCTTATTTCACGGCGTTGGAAACAGCTTTAACAAAGTAATTCAAGATGAGCCGCTATGCACTGCAATTCGCTTATGATGGCGGCTCGTTTAATGGATATCAGATCCAACCGAATGCACCAAGTGTACAGGCGGAATTAGAGGAAAAATTAAGTCTTTTGTTGGGTGAAGTGGTTGCAATCACTGGCAGTGGTCGGACGGATACGGGCGTACATGCGGCGCATCAAATCGCGCATTTTGATACAGCGGCTGTCATCGATTCGAACCTAATCTATCGGCTCAACCGAATGCTTTCACCCGCTTTAACAGCCCAAGCAATTTATACGGTAGCGGATGATTTTCATGCCCGTTTTGATGCTACATCGCGCACTTATGAATACCGAATTACACGTCACAAAGATCCATTTTCACGTGATTTTGCCTATTGGTATGAGGCAGATTTAGATGTGAATTCCATGAATGAGGCAGCCAAATTGCTATTAGACCATACGGATTTTCAATGTTTTTCCAAGGTTAAAACAGAAGTCAATACCTTCGAGTGTACGATCATGCGTGCTTTTTGGGAAGTACAAGGGGATAATCTACTCTTTACGATCGAGGGCAATCGATTCTTACGTGGCATGGTTCGCGCGATTGTAGGTACACTCTTGGAAATTGGAATGGGTAAATGGACCTCGGATGATTTGAAGCGAATTTTAGAATCAAAAAGCCGACAAGAAGCCGGTCGGGCAGTGCCAGCCCATGGCTTGCATTTGGTTAAAGTGACTTATCCAACTGCTAGTTTGGGCGCCAGATGCTCATGATAACATCCATCAAGCTTGCTGCTGATTTAATCTGAATGCTTTTGGGTTTATAATTCAGTCCTTTCAAATTGTATTTCGAAATCCAAATTTCTTTGAATCCCAACTTTTCTGCTTCAGCGATTCGTTGGTCTATACGCGTCACGGATCTTAATTCGCCTCCTAAACCCACTTCGGCGGCAAAACATTTGGATGAATCGATGATTTTGTCTTCATAAGATGAAACTATGGATAGGCAGGTAGCTAAATCCAAGGCTGGATCATCGACACGAATTCCACCAGTGATATTTAAGAAGACATCTTGGGTTGATAATTTATAACCACCGCGTTTTTCGATGACGGCTAGCAACATGTTTAGACGTTTGCCATCGTATCCATTCGCGGTCCGTTGGGCTGTTCCATAGGAAGTTGTCGAAACGAGGGATTGTATTTCAACTAATAATGGACGATTTCCTTCCATTAATGTCCCAATCGCTACACCTGATGCGGGTTCATCGCGTTGCGATAATAATATTTCAGAAGGATTTGTGACGGGCCGGAGGCCGGATCCTAACATTTCGTAAATCCCTAATTCGGATGTACTACCAAATCGGTTCTTTGTTGTTCGTAGGATGCGGTAGATCATGTGGCGGTCCCCTTCGAACTGAAGCACGGTATCAACTAAGTGTTCCAAAACTTTAGGTCCTGCGATGGATCCTTCTTTGGTGATGTGGCCAACTAAAAATATCGGGGTATTGGACTCTTTCGCGAAGCGCATAAGCTCTAAGGCACATTCGCGGATTTGAGAAACGGAACCTGGGCCAGATTCGATTTGATCCGAAAACAGGGTTTGAATTGAATCGACGATGATTAATTCAGGTTCCAAGTCTACTAAATGTTTAAATATCGCTTGGGTATTAGTTTCCGTTAAAATGTATAAGCTTTCTGATTTTTTCGCTAAGCGGTCAGCGCGAAGCTTAATTTGTTGCTCTGATTCTTCACCTGTTACATAGAGCACTTTGGTTTCTGATAAAGAAAGAGCAACCTGTAAGAGAAGCGTTGATTTTCCGATACCTGGTTCTCCGCCGATTAGCACAAGACTACCAGGAACGATTCCGCCCCCGAGCACCCGGCTAAATTCGGTGTCTGAGCAGGGAATTTTCGGGGTATTTTCAAAGTCTACTTCTTGGAGTAATTTGGGTTGTGGCTTCGAACGCGAAGAGCTTTTTGTTTTCCAAACCTCAGCAGGGTGGGAACTAATTTCCACCAATTCTTCAACGAATGTATTCCATTCTCCACAAGAGGGACATTTACCTAACCATTTGGGGGCATTATGTCCGCAGGATTGACAGAAAAAGGAAGTTTTTGCTTTGGCCACGTATGATTTTATTTGGTTTCAAAATTACGCTTTTCGTTGGTTTTTCCTTTTTTTTTGGATGAAAAAGGATAATTTTACAGCTTAATTGACTTAAACTGTTTTCATTCATGAAGATTCCAAGCAGGGTTGTTGGCTTACTTTTACTTTCTTTCATTTTTGTGGCTCCCATCCGTGCACAATTTTTAATGCCTGTTCGTAAAGCAACAGGTAATTTTTTCCGTTTGGGAATTAAAGGTGGAGTTAGTTTAACGAACTTAACCTTGGATGGTTTATCTGTCAATGGTGCCTCTGATTACATCGCGAAAAGCATGCAGGCTAAAAATGGATATGTGGGAGGGGTGTACGCCCGCTTAGGTCGGCGTGTCTTCTTTCAGCCCGAGTTATTAGCAGGTATTAAGTATGCGAAAGTTAACGTGCTCAATGCCGCGCTTGGGTTGGATAAAAAAATTGAAATTGGATATACAAGTGTGGATATTCCCTTGATGTTTGGGTATCGTTTGGGGCCTTTACACGTGATGGCTGGTCCTGTGGCCTCGTATAGTGTTACGCCCAATAGTACTTTTGATCAATTAGTGTTGGCTAATAATACATTTTCAAACGCGGTAACAAATGCCTTCTTTTCGTATACAGCGGGAGCGGGGATAGATTTGTTGGGCTTTACGCTCGATGTACGTTATGAAAGTAATTTGACAGATTTGTCTAAGACGATTCCTTTGCCTTCAGGTGTTAATTTTTCCCAAAAAGCAAGTTCATTTCAAGCAACTTTAGGATTGAAAATATTATAACATGAGAGCATTTTTTTTGCTATTTCTTGGTGTTGTTAGTTTTTCGGTATCTGCTCAAAAAATACCTGCTTGGTTGTCCATTGGCTTAAAAGGTGGCGTGAATATTCAAAATTATGCAACTGATTTCTCCTTTAAAGGAGAGTCAGTGTTGATTCGAAATAATCCAGCATTCAAGCAGGGTTACACGGTAGGTGGTTATGCAAGGGTTGGGAAAAAGTTTTTTGTACAGCCCGAGATGACCTTGTCGACGCGTGGCGGTAAAATGACTGCCTTGAATTCCTTATCGGGTGTGTATTCAGAAGTTGATTCAGATTACATGACAATTGATGCTCCCTTATTAGTTGGGTATACGATAAATAAATACCTCTATGTGGTGGGTGGTCCGGTGGGATCCTTGGCTCATGCGCGGTTTGATAATTTAGAGGAATTAACTCATTATTATTTTAATGGTTATGGAAAATTAGGGATTCCTCGATTTATGTATTCGTATCAGGCAGGTGTTGGGTTTACCTATTCACGGCTAAGTTTAGATGTTCGTTATGAGCTTGGTCGAACCGACTTAGCCGCGGATTTATTAAAGCCGGAAGGCGTTTCTTTCTCTCAAAAACCACAATCGTTACATGTAACGGTTGGTTTTAAGTTATTTTAGTATGAACGATAAAATACAGGCGATTCAGTCTGAAATTGAGGCTTTTGTTATTGCTGATTCGGCCGCTTTAGAGCAATTTCGTATTCAGTTTGTAGGCCGTAAAGGGCGGCTAGCTGAGTTATTCGATGGTCTCAAAGATTTCGCAGCGGATAGTCGGCGTGAGGTAGGCCAAGCATTAAATGGATTAAAAAAACCTTGCTGAGTCGAAGTTTGCTTCTGCGCAAGAAGAATTTGCGGGGGCAGATCAATCGATTGAGATTCCTGCCGATTTAACATTGTCGGATCCGTTAATCCAAGGGTCATTACATCCTTTGACTTTAGTACGTTCCCGTATATTAGAAATTTTTAATCGCATGGGTTTCTCGGTATCCGATGGACCTGAGATTGAAACTGATTTTTATAATTTCACGGCTTTGAATTTTCCTGAAAATCACCCTGCTCGCGAGATGCAGGATACCTTTTTTATTGAAAAAGGCCAAGGTGAAATTCAAGATGATGTGTTGTTGCGGACGCATACATCGAATGTTCAAATTCGATTAATGCAACATGCAAAACCACCTTTTCGCTCCATTATGCCGGGTCGCGTATTCCGTAATGAAGCAATATCCGCCCGTGCACATTGCCTTTTCCATCAGGTGGAGGGCTTATATGTGGACAAGGAAGTTAGTTTCAAAGACTTAAAAGATACCCTGTATCATTTTGCGAAGGAGATGTTTGGCAAGGACACGAAAGTGCGTTTCCGTCCTTCATACTTTCCATTTACTGAGCCTAGTGCTGAGATGGACATCACTTGTTTGTTGTGTAAAGGCGATGGATGCAATGTCTGTAAGCAAGCAGGCTGGGTGGAAATAGCTGGAGCTGGTATGGTTGATCCCAATGTATTGGAAAATGTAGGAATCGATTCGAAAGAATATTCGGGATTTGCGTTTGGTATGGGTATTGAACGCATCACCATGCTTAAATATCAAATTAAGGATTTACGTCTTTTTACGGAGAATGATGTCCGTTTTCTACGCCAGTTCAATTAACAAATTTTAAGGTCCGTGAGTGCGGATATTAATTTACTTTTGTCATTATTTAAATCAATATGCAATCATTTAATCGCAATAATACCCTCGTAGGTTGGATTGTTTTTGCCATTTCGTTAATCACTTATACACTCACGGTTGAGCCTACGGCCTCTTTTTGGGATTGTGGGGAGTTTATCGCATGTGCTTACAAATTACAGGTACCACATCCTCCTGGGGCACCATTGTTTTTGTTGCTCGGACGTATGTTCTCATTTCTTGCCTTAGGAGATGTAACGCGTGTGGCATTTTGGATTAATATGATGTCTGTTGTTGCCAGTGCCTTTACAATTCTGTTTATGCATTGGACTATTGTCATGATTGGGCGAAAAGTTCTTCGTAAACCATTTGCTGAATTAACACAATCGGAAGGTATTATCTTGTTACTTTCTGGTGCAGTTGGATCGTTAATCTATGCATTTTCTGATACATTCTGGTTCTCAGCTGTAGAAGCGGAAGTTTATGCCATGTCATCGTTTTTCACGGCAATTGTGGTTTGGGCTGCTTTCCGGTGGGAATTGGTGGAGAATGAGGCGGAAGCGAATCGCTGGATTTTGTTTATTGCTTATTTAATTGGTCTTTCGATCGGAGTTCACTTATTGAACTTAGTCACATTGCCGGCATTGGCCTTGTTGTGGTATTTTAAGAAAGAGGCTAAGCCAACCTATAAAGGTGGATTTATCGCCGTATTAGGTGGATTATTTGTCCTTGGAGTGATTAATTCGGCTATTATTCCTGGATTACCTTCGGTTGCATTTTGGTTTGAACTGCAGTTTGTGAATAACCTGGGCATGAGCTACGGAATGGGGGCTATTTTCTTTTTGTTGGTGCTGCTTGCCGCAATTGTATTTGGAATTCGCTACTCCTATAAAGCAGGTAAAGAAGTCTTAAATGTAGTTTTATTCTCGTTTGTATTTTTGTTGATTGGTTATTCAACATATACTATTGCATTAGTTCGGTCAGGTTATAACCCACCGATTAACGAGAATGATCCAAGTAATATCTTGAACTTTTTGAAGTATTTGAAGCGTGAGCAATATGGATCGCGGTCCTTACTTTATGGTCCGGTTTATACCGCGGAGATTGAAGAGTTCAAGGAAGGGGAGGAAGTATATAAAATGAAAGACGGCAAGTATGTGGTTTACACGCACAAGCCGGAGTATGTGTATCAGAAGGACCAACAAATGTTATTGCCACGTGTCTGGAGTAATTCGGGTTCACACGTAGCCTTGTATCAGGATATGTTGGGTATTCCTGCGGGTCAAAAGCCAGGTTTTGGAGATAACTTACGCTTCATGTTCAGTCATCAAATGGGGCATATGTATATGCGCTATTTGCTTTGGAATTTTGTAGGGCGTGAGAGTGATCAGCAGGATGCGTGGGCGATCAATGCGTTTGAGGATACTTCGCTGTTGCCTGATGTGATGAAGAATAATAAGGCACGTAATAATTACTTTTATTTGCCATTGATCTTAGTCTTGTTTGGCTTTTTCTTGTTGTATCGTAAGAATGAGAAGGATTTCTTAGTTACGATCATGCTCTTTGTTCTTACGGGCATCGGCTTAGTTGTGTACTTAAATTCTCCACCTGTAGAACCACGTGAGCGGGATTATATCTATGTAGGATCGTTTTATTTCTTAGCGATTTGGGCAGGATTGGGTGTGATGCAATTAGCCGAATGGTTAGCCCTTATCATTAAGAAACCGCAGGTTCGCTGGGCATTGTTAACGGTATTTAGTTTTTCTGCACCTGTAATTTTGGCTCAGCAAAACTGGGATGACCATGATCGCAGTGGTCGATACCATCAAATTGACTTTGCCAAGAATCTATTAAATTCTTGCGCCCCCAATGCTATTTTATTTACAGGTGGGGATAATGACACCTTTCCGTTGTGGTATGTACAGGAGGTTGAAGGTTTCCGGACGGATGTTCGCGTGTGTAATTTGTCGTTGTTGGGTACCGATTGGTATATTGATCAAATGAAGCGTCAAACGTATCAATCAAGTCCGTTGCCTATTGTATTAAAAAAGGATCAATTTCTAGAGGGGGTGAATGATCAGATTATGTATTCAGGAAATCCAAATATTAAACAAATGTCATTGCCGGATTACTTGGATTTAGTACATAAAGATGATCCACGGATTCAGGCACAAACACAAAGTGGAGAGTTGATTAATACGTTTCCAACGGATTCATTAGTGATTCCTGTGAATGCAATGAAAATTGCTCAATCAAACTGGTTTCCAAAGGAATTCATCCCATTCTTGTCGGATCGTTTAAGCTGGAAATTGCCATCTAAAAATATCTTTAAAGGGGAGTTAATCCAGTTGGAGATTATTTCAAACAACGCGTTGGCGGGTTGGACACGTCCAATCTATTTTGCAGCTACTTTGCCGGGCGATCAGTATTTAGGTTTGAAGGAAAGTATGCAGCTGGAAGGGTATGCTTATCGTTTGATGCCATTTAAAATTGAAGGTGCTCAGGATGGTTTTGTGAATTCTAAAATCATGGCGGATAATATGTTGAACAAAATGTATTGGCGTGGCTTAAATGATGAAAATATTTATTACCATGGCGACTTTTACATGGGTATTCCGAGTGTCACCTTGCGTTTAGGAACCTATCGGTTAGCGGATCAATTAATTCGTGAGGGGAATATGGCCTTAGCTAAAAAAGTATTGGATCACCTAGATCAAAAAATGCCGAATAAGGTGATACCATATGATCAATTCTCGGCGAGTATGGTTGGCTTATATCTATCCATGGGAGAGGAGACAAAAGCCTTAAAAATGGCCAAAACGATGGTTGATCGCAACGACAAGGCATTGGATTATTACCTTTCAGGTGGCTTGCGTGCACACGAACGTGATATACAGGTTGCCTTGTATGAGATGAATGTTATCGTCTCCTCATTAAAGCAATCAAAGGTATCTGAAGCTAAGTACAAGAATTTAGAAACTAAGTTTATGAAGCAATTGGCGAGAGTGCAATAATAAGTAGACGCTGGACGTCAGACTCTAGACATTTTAATACACTAAAAAAGCCCGAGCAAATATGCTTGGGCTTTTAATTTTTCTAGCGTCTATTGTCTAACGTCTAACGTCTACGAAAACATATCCCTCACCTTATGGAAGAACCCTTTTTCAGAGTTTCCAGGTTGAGGAGCGAAGTTAGCTGAATCACGCAATTTCTCTAAAAGTTCACGTTCTTCTTTATTCACTTCTTTGGGAGTCCAAATGTTCACATGAACTAATTGATCACCGACCGAATAGCCATTAAGTTCTTTAATTCCTTTACCTTTTAAGCGTAGAATTTTACCACTTTGCGTACCTGCTTCAAGCGTAATTTTAGCTTTTCCACTGATCGTAGGCACTTCAACTGATGTTCCTAAGGCTGCGTCTACAAAACTAACATACAGGTCAAAAATCACGTTGTTTCCATCGCGATGCAGCACCTCATGCGCTTCTTCTTCAATAACAATTAATAAATCACCGGCTACGCCGCCACGAGGAGGTACATTTCCTTTGCCCGACATCGATAACTGCATGTCGTTTGAAACACCAGCAGGAATTTTGATTGGGATGATTTCTTCTTCTAATACACGGCCTTCACCGAAACATGCGTCACATTTAGCTCCCACGCTCTTACCTTCTCCACTACACGTAGGACATGTAGAAGAAGTGACCATTTGGCCTAGCATCGTGTTTTGGACACGCTTAACTTGACCAGATCCTTGGCATGTACCACATGTTTTCAGGTCGGTGCCATTTTTGGATCCATTTCCTGAACAAGATTTACAAGCCACATGGCGTTTTACTTTAATTTTCTTCTCTACGCCGTTTGCGATTTCCTCCAAGTTCAACTTCAACTTGATACGTAAATCAGTTCCTTTGCGCTGGCGTCTACCACCTCCACGGCCTCCATTGAAAAAACTACCAAAAGGGCTATCATCGCCACCACCGCCAAAAATATCGCCGAACTGAGAGAAGATATCTTCCATGTTCATGCCTTGGCCTCCGAATCCACCACCAGCAGCGCCACCCATTCCTGCATGTCCAAATCGATCATACTGTGACTTCTTCTGGGAATTACTTAATACCTCATAAGCCTCAGCAGCTTCCTTGAATTTTTCTTCCGAAGCTTTGTCGTCTGGGTTTTTATCGGGGTGATATTTAACGGCTAATTTGCGATATGCCTTTTTTATTTCCTCCTCAGATGCTGATTTGGAAACGCCTAATACCTCGTAATAATCTCTTTTCTGCGCCATTTTTTATTAGTTACCAACCACCACTTTTGCGAAGCGAATGACTTTTTCATTTAATGTATATCCTTTTTCTACAACCTCCATTACCTTACCTTTGTCCTCTTCAGTTGGCGCAGGAAATTGGGTAATGCAATCATGTAATTCTGCGTCAAATACTTCACCTTTAGCAGGCAATTCTTTTAGTCCTTTCGCTTGTAAAGCCGATGTGATTTTTGCAAAAATCAATTGAATTCCCTCCGAGATTTCGCCCGCAGGAGCATTGGCTAATGCCCGCTCGTAATCGTCAATGACTGGAAGTAAGTCTACAATTAAACCCGCGGAAGCTGTTTGGATTAAGTCAATTTTCTCCTTTGCCGTTCTCTTTCTAAAATTTTCAAAATCTGAATACAAACGAAGGTATTTTTCTTTCATTTCGGCCAACTCATCTGGCGCTTGTGTTTCTTCAGTCGGTGCTTGCTCAGCAGTCTCTTGTACGATCTCTTCTTCGATTGGCTTTTCAGTCTCTTTCTTTTTCATAAGGCAAAATTAATAGGCTTTTTGGCTACTCAAATTATAAGCCAAAAACTATTTTCTGACAGTTTGGCATAAATTCCCTGAGCTTCGTAAATTTATGGCACATGAATACGTCAACTGCCCATGTATCCCAAACAATTAAACGCCTCGCGCATCAGCATGGTTTTCAGTTTTGTGGTATCTCAAAAGCAGATTTTTTAGCGGAAGAAGCTCCCCATTTGGAGCGCTGGTTGTCTCAGCAGATGCATGGCGAGATGGCCTATATGGCAAATCATTTCGATAAACGTTTAGATCCGCGTAAACTGGTAGATGATTGCCAAACAGTCATTTCGCTCGCCTACAATTATTTTCCCGATCCTTCTATTCAGGTTTTATCCGATTCCTTTCAGGTGTCTAAATATGCATTTGGCCAAGATTACCACCTAGTAATCAAAGATAAAATGAAACTTTTGTGGGAAGATCTTCAGCGCGAATTAGGTGATTTTTCTGGTCGGATGTTTGTGGACTCAGCTCCCGTCCTCGAGAAGGCTTGGGCTAAAAAATCAGGTATTGGGTGGATCGGGAAAAATGCAAATTTAATCATCCCCAAACAGGGTAGTTTCTTTTTCTTAGCCGAATTATTAGTCGATCTAAAAGCAGATCCTGATGGACCCATCAAGGATTTTTGCGGTACGTGTACTCGATGCATTGATGCCTGTCCGACAGACGCAATTACACCCTATGTGGTTGATGGCTCTAAATGCATTAGTTATTTTACGATCGAATTGAAGGATCAAATGCCTGCAGATTTAAAAGCTAATTTTGAGGATTGGATTTTCGGCTGTGATATTTGTCAAGATGTTTGCCCATGGAATCGACACTCAAAACCACATCAAGAAGTAGCTTTTCAAGCGAATGAACGCTTTTTGAATCTAACTAAGCAGGACTGGGAAGATTTGTCTGAGGATCTTTTTAAAGAATTATTTCAGTTTTCAGCTATAAGCCGAACCAAATTGAAAGGGCTGAGAAGAAATATCGCTTACGCAAAAAAAAATGGGTCACGAAAGTCATGACCCATTTCAGCAAATTAAACCCTAAAGTGATTTTCTAATTATAAACTGTAATGCTAATTCATGGCTGCTTTTGTCATTTTCTTGAATTAATTGAGCAGCCATTTCACCTAATAAACTTGGTTGATTAGATAACACCGTAATTCCTCCCGCAACTATCTCTTTAAAATGACAGTCGTTTAAGGCGATGAGACCTAGGTTTTCGCCAACGGTCAAACCATTTGCTTCCCCGTATTTGATAGCCTTCACCAGGTCTTTGTCGTCCAGCGTGAAATAAATTTCACCAGCTCGTACATCTACCGGATCTAGGCCATCTAATACTTGGAACTCCAGGCCATTCGATTCGCAGAATTCACTGCAGCCATTAATTAATCCAGCATCGAAATAATCTTCCTCTGAAACAACTAAATTGAACGAATGGTATTTATTAAACAGGTTTATTTGGTTTGAAAAGTGAAAATTCAAAGCCGTTTTCGGCTGTGAAACAATGCTTGCATGTGCATTCGCGATGCTGTTAAAGTTTTGATCTAATAAGATCAATCGATCTCCCGAAATCTTTTTCAGGCACTTAATATTTTCTTCCTCCTCTTCAATTAAGTGAGGCATAATGACATAGTAATGGTAATTACCCAACTGCTGTGCCATGATTTCTTGAAATTGACGGGTCTTGTATTGATAGGTGTATATATCTACCATTACATTTTTGCCCAAGGATTCACAGAAAGAATCGAAAATCTCCTTATTGGTGGTTGTAATTTTGCCCACTAAGAATAGAACTTTCGTTTTGGTTTTAATTGACGAATTAGAGATAAAGTAACCTTTGCGAAAAATAGATGTGATGACCCCCATTTTATGGAGTTCCGTGTACGCACGCTCAACGGTGTCACGTGAAAGGTAGCACTCTTCAGATGCCTCGTTAATGGATGGTAATCTTTCGCCGGGCTTTAATTCACCCATCTCAATATCTTGCAACAATGAATTGATTAGCTGCTGATATTTGGGAAGTTTATTATCCGTGTTTTTGGCAGAAAAAGAAACAAATGTCTTTACCATGTCTATGTATGCGATTTCTTTATGAATAACATAAACAAATGTAATTCAAGCGCCCTGCTTTCGATTGGACAAATCTTTCAAATTTGTGGACGATTCTTGCAATTAGCCGCGATTGAAAGATTTATGCCTGTTTTTTGCGTTTAATTACCCAGAATATATACCTATAAGTCGGCGTACGATTTCCCTTTATTTTTCTAATTTAGATGTTCAATTTTCATGACTTTGCGGACTTTTTTCTGTTTAATCGGGCTCTTAATTTCTATTTCCCTACACGGGCAAGTAGGAAATCGTTATGAGCGCTTGTCAACGGCCTCGGGGCTATCGCAAAGTTCCATATACAAGATTATCCAAGACAAGAAAGGGTTTCTTTGGTTTGCGACAGCGGATGGGTTAAATCGATACGATGGACATAATTTTAAGATTTTTCGCAATGACCCAAGCGATCCCAGCACCTTAAGTGGAAGTGATATCTTCTCAATTATTGAAGATGATGAAGGGAATTTGTGGGTGGGTACTCGGTCTTCTGGATTGAATCATTTGGACCTAAAAACTGGTAAAATTATTCGATTTACACGTGGACCCAATGGGGAGGATATTAGCAATTTGAATATTCCATCATTTGTCAAATTAGGTAATCATCGAATTGGTGTTGCAGCCCTTGGACTTGGATTTTTAGTCTTTGATTCACAAACTAAAAAATTAATAGCTGGTGAGTCTGAAGTCAAAAGTCCTTGGGTTAAAGATGTCGTTCGCTTGTTTAAACACAGTAATGGCTCATTGTGGTTTGGAACTCGGACGGGACAATTAATCTCAGTTTCTGGAAAGCATAGTTTTATGCCATTTCCAATCGGACAAAATAAAGTCAAATCAAGGATTAGGGCCATTTTTGAAGCGAAAAACGGAGATATATTAGTCGGTACGGATGGGGCAGGGTTATTTCAATTTAATCCAACTAATCAAAAATTCCGTTCCGTATTTTATCAATCCTCCAATCCCTTAGCGCGCCAAAACATTGTCACAAGCATTACCCGCGATGCTTTGCAAAATTTATGGATTGGTACGGATAATGGAGTTTATGTGGTAGAGGGGGATGATTTTAGACGTTTTAGGCATATACCTTCTAATCCAGATCCTGAGTTAGGTATTAGTTCATTCTCTGTAATGAGTTTGTTTACCGATTCAGATTTAAATACCTGGATTGGCACATGGGAAGCCGGTTTAAATATCAGTTTTTTCCAAAAGCCACGCTTTTCAGTTCTTCGCTATAAGCCCAATACGATACAAGGTTTATTAAGTAACAAAGTTTCCGCATTAGCAGCATCAGACGCTTCGGGGGTTTGGATTGGAAGTAATTTGGGTTTGTCATACTTTGATCACAAGAATCGCAAAATAAAACATGTCATTTACAAGGAATCGGCCAATATATTAAATGCAGCAGGAGATTTAGATGTGAATTTCCTAGAGGCAATGCCGAATGGCGAGGTCTGGGTTGGATTTTGGGGCAAAGGAGTGAATCATTTATCGGTGGATCAAAAACTAACCGATTATCCCTATTTGCCCGGTAGGCGTGAAGCAAATTTCAATTGTATTCTTCCATTTAAGAATCAGTTACTCTTAGGTACAGTTGGCCTAGGTGTCGTCGCATTTAATCCACAAACGAAAAAATACAGTGTTCCTTTTTCAAATTTAGGTGTCAAAACCTTTCAGAATCGTTCGATTTCAGATTTGGAATTAATTAACGGAACTAAACTATGGATAGCAACAATAGGCTCTGGGCTTTATATCTACGATCTGGCTAGTCAAGAGCTTACACATTTAGTTAAATCTACGGATCCACAAAGCCTTAGTTACAATCATGTGACGCAGGTATTTCAAGATAGGAAAAAGCGGGTTTGGGTGCTAACGAATGGTAGTGGCTTGAATTTATATCAAGCCGACAAACAAGTTGTTCGGGTTTTTTCTTACAAAGATGGCTTGTCCAGCAATACGGTTCGCGGCGTCGTCGAGGATAGCCAAGGTGACTTGTGGTTCACCACGACCAATGGTATTTCAAAAATGGATGGGAAAACTCTTAGGTTTATCAATTTTGAAGAAGCAGATGGGTTGCAGGGTAAGGAGTTTATGCCAAAGACGCTTGCTTCTAACAAACAGAATTGGTTATTTTTTGGTGGGGTCAATGGCTTGAATTATATGAAATCTGACAGCTTGCGCATGCGGTTAGATGTACCAGATGTATATGTAACTAATTTTAAATTGTTTAATCAAGTTGTTGAACCAGGTCAAGAAGGTAGCCCGTTGACATATGATATTAGTCGGACAAGCCGCATTACACTTCAGCCGGGACAGTCTGTTTTTAGCTTAGATTTTGTTGCTTTGGAATATCAAAGGCCTAAAAACAACCGCTATGCGTACTATTTAGATGGTTTTGAGAAGGATTGGAATTATGTAGGTACGACCAGAACAGCCTCATATACGAACCTTTCACCTGGAACATATACTTTTAAGGTTAAGGCATCTAATTCGGATGGTGTTTGGTCTGAGAAGCCCACTGAATTAATCATCGAGGTCCTTCCCCCTTGGTACCGTACCTGGTGGGCCTACGTTACGTATGTAATGCTTTTGGCTGGAGCCATTTATCTGTTCATCCGGGAGATTAAAATTCGTGAGGCCTTTAAGACCGACATTCGAATGAAGGAAATCGAGAAGGAACGGATACGGGAATTGGAACAGGTAAAAACTCATTTTTTTACAAATATTTCACATGAGTTACGGACTCCATTGACGTTGATTATTAGTCCAATCGAAAAGTATTTCTTGCAAAATACATCCCTTTCAGGGGTGCAAGAAAAACGAATTTCTTCAGTTTATCAGAATGCGCAGAAATTATTAAGACTCATTAATCAGTTGCTGGATTTATCAAAAATTGAATCGGGAAAGCAGCACCCTATCATTGCGAAACATGATTTGATTGTTCAGTTAAATGGAATTATTCAGGGCTTTGAAAATTATGCCCATCAAAAACAAATTAAATTGACCTGGAAAGCTCCTAAACCTTCCTTGTTTGTCTATTATGATGCAGATATTGTAGAAAAATGTGTGAGTAATTTGTTGTCAAATGCCTTCAAACATACTCCTGAAGATGGGAAAATAGGAGTTTCCTTGGAGCTGGATTCCTTATTTGTAAATGGAGAAGAAGAGGTAAAGCAAATCCATATTCGTGTATTAGATACGGGTAAAGGTATTTCTGAGGAACACCTACCGCATATTTTTGATCGGTTTTATCAGATACCTGAATCCATCTCGGTCGTAGGCACTGGTGTAGGACTTTCACTTTGCAAGGAATTAGTTCATCTACATTTGGGTGATATTGAGGTCAAAAGTACATTAGGACTGGGAAGTGAATTTAGTTTTCATATTCCTGTGCGTAGATCAGATTTCGATCCCGCATGGATTCAAGAAAAAGTTGCCCTTGTTGAAACTATAGATCTTGGAAAAACCATTGAACCATCGATTGAGAAAGAAAAGCAAATTTTATTGATCGTGGATGATCATACCGAGTTGCGCAAATTTGTAGCCGAAATTTTTGAATCTTCATTTCAAGTCATGGAAGCTTCCCGTGGGGAGGATGCGCTTGAGATGGCTTTGACGTATCTACCTGATGTCGTAATTACCGATTGGATGATGCCTGGCATGAGTGGTGTTAATTTATGCCGCGCACTACGGCAAAATCCCAAAACAAATCATATTCCGTTGGTTTTATTGACCTCAAAAAGCTCTCAGGAAAGTCAAATTGAAGGGATGCAGTCTGGCGCAGATGATTTTGTGAGCAAGCCATTTAATGCCGATATTCTTGAGATTCGCGTCAATAAATTACTAGAGACTAAAGAGCGTATTCGGAAAAATTGGCAAAAGCAGATGATTCAAGAGGAATTAAGTGCGGGTAAATTGCCTACCTTTGAAGATGCTTTTTTAGTGAAAGCCACGCAGTTGATAATTGCGAATTTAGGTAATGCCGACTTTGACGTAGAGGACCTCGAAAAAGGCCTAGATATGAGTAAAATGCAGTTATACCGGAAGTTGAAGATGCTCACATCCTTAGCGGCCAATGAGTTTATTCGATCTATCCGTTTGCAACAAGCTAAAGTGTTATTGGAAAATTCTACTTTTAATATATCCGAAATCGCATATCAAGTGGGCTTTAATGATCCAGCTTATTTTGCGCGCGCTTTCAAAAAACAGTATGGCAAATCGCCAAAGTCTTTCATCAAACCTACACATGAAGAAAATTAGTCTATTCATTCTTGTACTTTGTTCCTCATGGGGATTTTTAGCACATAAAACGTTACAGCAAGTTTCTATTTATCAACTGCCCGATGCACTGGCTTCGTATTTTTATGCGAATCAAGAGTATATCGTCCAACAATCCATTCGGCCTGATGTGCGCCGGAAAGACGATTCGCAAGAAGATGTTAAACACTTTTTGGATATGGATGCAGATCTATTTGGGCCGAATTACAAAACAGATATCCCACATGATTTCAACAAGGCGGTAAAAAAGTATAGTCTAGATAGTTTGCGAAAAGAGGGATTGGTTCCTTGGGAGGTTACACGTGTATATGGGCGATTAGTCCATGCTTTTAAGCACGAGATGCGCGATTCGGTATTGTTTTATGCGGCCGATTTGGGTCATTATGTGGCTGATGCCCACGTACCACTACATACCACAAAGAACCATGATGGCCAATTAACCGGACAAAAAGGCATGCATGTTTTGTGGGAAAGTTTAGTTCCTGAAGATCAACTTGCTTCGTATAATTTAAGTCAAGTAGATGATATTCAATACATCGCCAAACCCCAAGATTTTATTTTTCAAATTTTATTGGAGTCGCATGCGATGTTGCCCGCTATGTTTACCGCTGAAAAAGAGGTTCGTGCAGCTTTAGGAGAGGATGGCTCGTTTGAAATGGTTGAGAAATACGGACGTAAACAGCGTTATTATACAAAAGCATTTATCAAAGCCTATGGAGATAAACTTGGGGTATCGGTTCAAAAACGCATGTTAATGGCTTCAACGCGGGTTGCTTCCTTTTGGTATTCGGCTTGGAAAGATGCTGGTTCTCCTGCCTGGGTAAACCAAGATGCCACAGTGATGGCTCGTTTAGCAGAAGAACGTGTAATTTGGAAGAAAAATGCACTTTTATCCGCTGGGGCACTTATTTCCGTGAAAAGAAAATAGGATGGTTAAAGTGCTCTTACTTTCAGATACGCATAGTTATTTAGATCCTCGCTTAGATGAACATTTAAAAGCGTGTGATCAGATTTGGCATGCGGGTGATTGGGGTTCTGTTGAGCTCGCAGATAAATTAGCTGCGTATGGAAAACCGATTGCAGGCGTATATGGAAATATTGATGACCGGACGATTCGAAACATGTATCCTAAAATTCGCCGTTTCCGTTGTGAAGATGTCACCGTCGCCATGACGCACATTGCTGGTGCCCCATCAAATTACAAACCTGATGCCTTGGAGGCTTTTTCGAAGGGCTTACCGATGATTTTTGTCTGTGGCCATTCGCATATCTTACAAATAAAAAGGGATGCCAAACGCAATAATATGTTGTTTTTGAATCCAGGCGCTGCGGGTCAGCATGGCTTTCATGCGGAACAGACCGCATTGCGATTTAAAATAGAGGGAACACGGATTTTTGATATGGAGGTAATCCAAATGCCACGAATCAAAGTCAAGCTGACCGCCGAAGAAGCTAAGTTGATTCCTTAGTTTGCGACTTCAAAAGATTGAATATGTTCAAATACGCTCCCTTTTTGAAACGATTTTAAAATCCAGCCACCTCCAATCACATCATTCCCTTCATAGAATACAGCAGCTTGTCCCGGGGCTATTCCACTTACTTCGGCATGAAAGTCAACTTTGATTTTAGCTCCATGCTGGTAAATAACAGCATCCGTTCCTGCGTCTTTATATCGAACCTTAGTTACGGTTTCAATGCCCTCAGCAGGTATTTCTGCATACTTTTGGAGGTTTAGCTGGCCTACCCACATGCCCGTTCGGTTTAAATCTGCAATTTCACCAATCACAACTTCGTTTGTTTCCTTTCGAATTTCAATCACATAGGCCGGGAAACCAAAGGCTTTACCCAAGCCTTTTCGTTGGCCCACGGTATAAAACGGATAGCCCTCATGTTTCCCAATCACTTTCCCGTTTGGGTCAACGAAATTTCCGCCAGCTACTTCTGCTTCTAATTCGGGTAATCTGCGCTTTAAAAATCCGCGGTAATCGTTATCGGGCACAAAACATATTTCATAGCTTTCAGATTTATTGACCAAATCCACAAATCCTCGCTCTGTAGCCATCTCGCGAATACGTGCTTTAGTTAATCCACCCAAGGGTAAGATCGTACGCGCTAAGCTTGCTTGAGATACTCCCCAAAGCACATAACTTTGATCTTTTAGCGTATCTACACCTTTTGAAATGATATGACGTCCATTCTCTTCCCGAATTTGGGCGTAATGTCCTGTTGCAATAAATTCACAGCCTAATTGGTCCGCTCGCCTAAGCAAGGCATCCCATTTAATGTGCGTATTGCACATGACACATGGATTAGGAGTCCGCCCGTCTACGTATTCTTGGGTAAAGTAATCGATAACCGAATCACCAAATTCTTCGCGGATATCTAAAATATAATGAGGGAAACCAAGAGATACAGCGATATGACGTGCGTCGTTGATGGAATCTAGGGAACAGCAGCCTGTTTCCTTTTTATCTCCTCCTGAGCTTGCATAGTCCCAGGTTTTCATGGTCATCCCGATGACCTCATACCCTTGTTCGTGTAATAAAACAGCTGCGACTGAGCTGTCGATGCCGCCGCTCATGGCGACTAAAACGCGTCCTTTTGATTCCATATTTCCTTACAGGTTCAAAGCCTGCCGTAAATTTTCCGCAAGTTAGGATTTATTTCGCCAAACGGCCAATTATCTTGGTATTTACCCATTGAAAACGTACTTTTGTCCACCTAAATATGCTTTACATACGATGTTGAAAACCCTAGTGAAAGTTTCTTCCATTGCTAATTTATCTGATGCGCGTTATTGCGCAGGAATGGGGGTTGAGTGGTTAGGGTTTCCTTTGGAAGAAATTACCCTCGAGCGATTTACTGAAATTCGGAATTGGTTAGCTGGTGTACAGATTGTAGGTGAATTTAGTCACGCATCGGCAGAACAAATTCGTGAAGCGGTTGTGAAATATCAGCCCGATGCCATTGAAATTGATTCCCGTGTGTCCTTGGTGGCTATTCAGTCGATTGATATACCCAAGATTCTTCGAGTTAACATTGATACAGATAATTTACCAGCTATTTTTGCGGCCTCAGCTCCCTATGTGACCCATTTTCTATTAGTTGGCGAACATGCAGATTCCTTAGCAGGGATGGAGGCTTCAGTCGAAATATGGGCAGCTCAATATCCTATAATTCTTGGATTAGAGATACCGGAAGGGGATTTAGATGAATGGGTGGAACAAAGTTCCATTCAAGGAATTGGTTTAGTTGCCGGTGAAGAGGATCGCCCCGGCTTTCGTGATTTCACGGATTTAATGACTATCTTAGAAAAATTAGAAACAGAATAATCTATGCTTGAGCAGATAAAGAACTCTTTTTCGCGTGTCAAGGCTTTCATTGGGCAAGTAATTGAGAAGCTTGTTACTTGGATATTGATCGGTGTAAAAAAAGTAATCGGGGCTAAGTTGTATGGGAGGGCTGAGGATTTGGGCCAACAAGCCTTCGCTGTTTACGCGATTAAACGTGCGGAATTGCAGGCTTATTATGATGCTCGGGTAGATAAGACTTCACCCTATTACAAGCCGATCGTTCGGATGTGGCGTGTTACGGGTAAAGTTTTTTTATATGGATTGATTTATTTGTTTGTGATTGAAACCAATATCTTCTGGTTAACGGGTCAGATGCCAAGTGTGGATGATCTTCAAAATCCAAAATTATCGCAGGCATCCGAAATTTATTCAGCCGATGGTGTTCTATTAGGTAAATTTTTTGCGGAAAACAGGACACCCATTCGGGATTATCATATGATTTCACCGTACTTAGTTCAGGCGCTCGTGGCTACGGAAGATGCGCGTTTTTATGAGCACACGGGTATCGATTTTCAGGCTTGGGCAGGTGTGGCAATTGGGATTATTAAAGGGGGTGATCGCGGAGGTGGTAGTACCATCTCACAGCAGTTGGCAAAAAATTTGTTCAAAACTCGAACAAAAAAGAGTTTTACAAAAACGGGTCTTTTGGGCTATATTCCCGGCCTAAACAAGTTGATTTATAAGAGTAAAGAATGGGTTACAGCAATCAAATTAGAACGTTTTTACACCAAAGATGAAATCATTCTTTGGTATTTGAATACGGTGGATTATGGAAATAATGCTTATGGCATTAAGGTAGCTGCTAAAACCTATTTTAATACTTCGGCAGATAGTTTGAATATTCAAGAAGCAGCCATTTTAGTAGGTCTTCAAAAGGCGACTACCACCTACAATCCCAAGCGCTATGATGGCAAACCTCTGGAGGAAAATAAGGCTTGGAAGCGTAGAAATGTTGTTTTAGCTCAGATGGTCAAGGCGGGTTATTTAAAAAAGGCTGCTTACGATTCATTGGCTCCATTACCTATTGTTTTGCATGAAAATGAAGAATCTCCGTATGACGGAACGGGTAATTATTTCAAAGTTGCAGTCGCGAAATATATCCAAGAGTGGGCTAAGGCGAATGAAATGGAAATCGATTTGTATCGGGATGGTTTAAAAATTACCACGACAATTGATTCTCGTTTGCAAATACATGCGGAAGAGGCCGTGGAGGAAGGTATGCGCTCAACGCAAAAATCGTTTGATAATCATTGGTCTGGTCAAAATCCATGGGTGGATGAGTCAGGAAAGGAAATACCAGGTTTTATAGATTCAGTGGCCAAACGTACTGAATATTACAAGGCCTTAGTGAAGAGATATCCCAACAATCCTGATTCAGTGCTTTACCAAATGAAAAATGTAAAGCGTAAGATGTGGGTTTATTCGCGTAATGCCTTGGGTGAGGAGCAGCAAACAATGAGTGCCTACGATTCAATTCAATATTACAAACGTTTTTTACAAGCAGGAATGATGACCTTGGATCCCTATACGGGTCATATTAAAGCGTGGGTAGGTGGCTTAGATTTTAAATACTTTAAGTACGACCACGTAAAGCAAAGTAAACGCCAAGCGGGATCGACTTTCAAGCCTTTTGTCTACACAGCCGCGATTGATGGTCCACGTGATTTATCTCCTTGTTTTACTGTGGAGGATGCCCCTTATTCGTTGGAGATTGAGGAAAATGGGGAAAAGAAAATTTGGAGTCCACACAATGCCGATGGTACATTTTCATATAGCCACATGCCGCTAAAGAGAGCTTTAGCGAAGTCGGTGAATACCGTAACAGCTCGCCTCACAAATGATATTGTCGGTCCTGATACAGTTGTTTATTATGCCCAAAAAATGGGAATTAAGAGTCCTTTGAAACCGGTGCCTTCGATCGGTCTGGGATCTTTTGATGTGTCTTTATATGAGATGATTGGTGCATATTCTGCTTTTGTGAACGAAGGAATTCACGTGGAGCCTATGCTCGTTACCGAGATTAAAGATCAAAACGGAAAGGTTATTTCTACCTTTGAATCCACCGCGACGCGTGTTATTCGAAAGGAATCTGCTCAATTAGTTCGATCCATGTTAGAAGGAGTTGTTCACGAAGGTGGAACTGCAAGCTCATTGCTTTGGGGTGATGGGGCAGCTTTACTGCCCGTAGGAAATAATCGCTATGCGCACAATTTTGCGGGAAAAACAGGAACTACGTCGAATCATTCCGACGGATGGTTTATTGGGATGACGCAAAATCTGATTTCAGGTGTATGGGTAGGTGGCGATGATCGATCGATTCACTTCCGATCTGGTGCATTGGGAGAGGGCTCTAAAACAGCCATGCCTATTTATAAACGATTTATGCTCAAAGTAGTCAAAGATCCTAGTTTAGCGATGTATAAACCTGCGCCGTTTGATCGACTGGATAAACGTGTCGTGAAGAAAGATTTCGAATGTGGAAATGGAGTAAGTACACTACCTGATTCACTGCAAGTATCAGATTCGGAATTAGATTCATTAAATGCATTGATGGAAAATCCGTCCGAAACTACTGATTCAAGTAGTCAAACTCCCAATTAGTATGTTTAAGGAAGATATTGAAGCTTATTTTCGTGATTTGCAAGATCGTATTTGCCAGGGTATCGCCCAAGCAGATGGAACAGGTTCATTTAAGGAAGACCTTTGGACGCGTCCTGAAGGGGGTGGTGGCCGTACGCGCCTGATTCAAGCGGGTACGATTTTGGAAAAGGCGGGTGTTAATTTTTCTTCTGTTTCAGGTCCTTTACATCCGAAAATGGTCACAAGTTTAAACGTGACCGAAGAGGTGGAGTTTTTTGCAACAGGGGTTTCTATCGTGATGCACCCTTACAATGCTTGGGTGCCAATTATCCACATGAATGTGCGCTATTTCGAATTAAGCAATGGGCAAAGTTGGTTCGGTGGTGGAATTGATTTAACCCCGCATATTATTATTCCGGAACAGGCGAAGTGGTTTCATCAACAAATTAAAGCGGTTTGTGATGGATTTGGGGAGGATGTTTATGCTACATACAAGACTTGGGCGGATAATTACTTCTTTAATACGCATCGGAATGAGACACGTGGCATTGGGGGAATTTTCTTTGATTATTTAAAAGAAGATAAGGCAAAGACATTTGACTTTGTCAAGTCGGTGGGTGAGTCATTTGTCCCAATTTACAGTCATTTAATGCAGGAAAATGCGGGGAAATCTGTTAGCCAGCAAGAGCGTGATTTTCAGTTACTACGTCGCGGACGTTATGTAGAGTTTAATTTGGTGCATGACCGAGGAACCAAATTTGGTTTAGAGACGAATGGTCGGACAGAATCGATTTTAATGAGCTTGCCACCACTGGCATCCTGGGAATATATGTATGATGTGAGCGGATATCCGGCGGGCCAACAAACCTTAGATCTACTTAAAAAAGGGATTGATTGGGCATAAAAAAAGGTGAGCATTTCGTGCTCACCTTTTTTGTTTTATTCGGCTGCTTCCCAAACGACATCTAGACTTTTAGGAGTCATTAATAAGATTCGAGTAGGAGCTGGTAATAACACTAGACGGGCTGCAGCAGCGGGATCTTCGATCCATTCTACCTCAACTCCTTCTTTTTTACCTATTTCAATCTCACCGTCGGCCGTCTCCACAAACTTCTTTGCTAAATAGGCTGTAGGTAATAATACGTCAGATTCAGGGCAGTGTTTGATATGCACTTTTTCGAGGATTTCCTCGAGCTCTTCTCCATATTTTTCGTTGAAATCATCTTCTAAATCGTGTAGTAACTCCTCCACATCATCATATGTGTCGTCTGAATAACTCAATTTGCTTAATTTCAAGCGTTGTTCTAGAATGGCAATCATCGCCTCGTCAATCGTATTCATTTAATTCAATGTTTAAAATGATGCCGTAAATTTAGGCAAAAGGATTTGTTCTTTTGGTATGTGGATTGGAATAAATATGCCCTTTTTGAATCGATAGGCCACAATCAAAATTATTTGTGTAGAGCTTGCCTGTACCTAAACCCTGCGGAAGTGAATTTCGGTATTCACCTGTGAATTGTGCTACAGCCTGAAGTCCAATATTGGATTCCAATGCAGAGGTAATCCACCAGTGGGTACCCACCGACTCTGCTGCTTGTATCCACGCATTACTGGCAGCGAAACCACCCACTAAACTTGGTTTTAAAATAAGGTAAGGTGCTTCGATAGATTCTAAAAGTGCTTGTGGATCTCTTACTTGAATTAATTCTTCATCAAGTGCGATAGGCAATATGTTTAATTTACATAATGCTCGCATAGCCTTCCACTGTCCAGCTTGAATAGGCTGTTCGATGGAATGTATCTCGAGTTTAGCCAGTTTGTCAAGTTTAGTAGGAGCTTCTTTGGTAGAAAATGCGCCATTTGCATCTACCCGAATAGTTAAATCCGAAGCAGGGAAATTAGATCTGATCTCCGAAATAATGTCTATTTCTTGTTCAAAATCAATCGCGCCGATCTTTAGTTTGAGGCAGGAATATCCTTCAGCTAATTTAGCTGCGATTTGCTGACGCATAAAATCGGGACTACCCATCCAGATCAGCCCATTAATCGGGATATTTGATTCGCCACGGGAAAAGGAGTTGTCAAAGTATATACCATCTTTTGCATGAAAGTAATCCAATAAGGCCATTTCAAGAGCCGCGCGTAAAGAAGGTAGTTCGAACGGAATAGTTTGTACGCATGCGTCTATATCCTCTGCATTTTCAGGTAGTTGCTTGATTGCCGCAATAGCTCTTTGAAATGTAGGGAGGCAATCTTCTTCAAATTCTGGGCTTAATCCACGCAGCGGTCCAGCCTCTCCCAAACCTGTTTTCCCATCCTGTTTAATCTGTAAAAAATAACTTGTTTTTTCAGTTAACACCCCACGCGATGTACCTGCTTCGAAATGAAATTTGAGGGGATGGCTGCGCAATTCTATCATGGTGCAATTTATTATTTTTGTGGCATTTTTGCCCCTCCTTATAATATTTATTAGCTTTAGCCTTCCGATGAAGAAGTTTGTATTTCGTTTCTTGGCACAAGTTTTTGGCGTAATTACGCGCTTGCGAAATGCAGGATATGCGCGTGGAATATTCTCTTCAACGCATTTTAAGCACCCCTTCATTCTTGTCGTAGGTAATTTATCAGTAGGTGGTACTGGTAAAAGTCCTCTCGTAAATTACCTAGTTTCGAATTGGAAATTTTCAGGAAAGCTAGGCATATTAAGTAGGGGATATGGTCGGAAAACGAGCGGCTTTCATTGGGTGACAGCCGCTTCATCTGCATCTCAGGTAGGTGATGAACCATTGGCTTATAAACGTCAATTTGCGGAATTACCCATTGCCGTTTGTGAGAATCGCGTGCGTGGCGTAGAGGAAATGAAAAATTTGGATACACTTATCTTAGATGATGCGTTTCAGCACCGCGCTTTAACAGCGGATGTAAATATTATTTGCACAACTTTTTCAAAGCCTTTTTTTGCGGACGAACTCATGCCCTTGGGGCGTTTACGTGAATCAAAAGAAGGGATAAATCGTGCACATGCGCTCGTAGTCAATCGCTGTCCTTCGCGTTTAACGGCTGAACAAAAAGAACCTTTTTTACAATTTAATTTGCCCGTATTTTTTACGCAGGTTGTGTATGGTTTGCCGACGGGCCTACATGTGGACCAAATTACCAGTTGGCATCTTTTTGCAGGAATAGCTGACCCATGGCCCTTTTTTAAAGAAGCTAAAAATCATGGGCAAATTATTGATCAAGAAACGTATCCAGATCATTACGCATTTCAAGAAGCAGATTATCAATATTGGGAGCATGTAGCAGCAGGTTTATCTGAATATGAAGGCATATTAACGACACACAAAGATTATGTGCGGATGGAGGAACATCTTGCTACCTATCCATCCCTGAAAAATCGCTTGTGTTATTTGCCCATGCAAATGGAATTTATCGATCAAGAAACGGAATTTTGGGATTGGTTAACGACTCAGGTTCCGCTTAATCTTAAAAAATAGCTACCTTTACGGCGTGAAAATTCGATTCCTCGTATTTCTTCTGGGACTCATTGCCTTTCAAAGTGTGGGTCAATTTCCAAACACCAATCCGATGGGAAATGGGACAATTAATCCCAATGGAGGTTTCCCACCAGCTAATACGACTTCTTCACAAACAACAGTTCCTCAAAAATCAGGCAGAGCTGCGTTAGATGACTCTACCAAACAAATTTACGGACCTGAGTCAACGCTTTATTTTCTAGAACAAGACGTGATGGACAGTCGGATCGTCAAACGCCGGATCGATACCACATTGCACCTTTTTCATCGCTATTTGTTCACTGAAAGAAGTCGCTTTTTACAAGCCAATTTAGGCGTAGATGGTACGGCCACCCGTGCCTTGTTTACCCCTGTTACTGCATCACTAGGGACACAATTGGGTTATAATGTGTATTCAAATTATGCCTATGCAATGGAAAGAGTGCGGTATTATGATACAAAATCTCCTTTTTCTGATGTTGAATTCAATGATGGGGCTGGAGGCCAGACACGTCTGAATTTTTCGTTTGCGCGTAATATTGATTCACTATGGAATGTGGGAGTCGAAATACAACGTATCATGTCTGATAAGCAGTTAACAGATGATGCGTTTAAAGCTCGTAACATAAACTTGACGGGTCAGTGGGGATTATTGGTTCATACAAACTACCGCTCGCGTTCAGGCCGTTACCGTATTTTAGCGCATGTTAATTACAATGATCATGCCATAAATGACCAAGGAGGGATGTTGTTAACGAATGGATTGACACCATTGGAGGCTCTTCAGTATGTAGACAATACGGCGTTTTTAACTGCAGCCAAGACGCAAACAAAAGACAAGTTTGTGAAACTTCATGCCTATCAAGAGTTTATTGGATTCAAAGGATTGCAATTGTTCAAGCGGCTGGCTGTAGAAAGCCGACAAGTCAAATTCCGCGATTTAGATTTTGAGAATAATTTGTCGAGGGGGTTTTATCCAAAAACGTACATTAATTACATACAAGCACCTACTTCAGATTCCTTATACAACGAAAATAATTGGCAATCCTATAGTCACCAGACGGGATTAAAAGGGGTTTTTAGACAATTTACTTACCGGGCTCACTTACGTCAGCGGTATTGGCGTGTGAGTAATCCGTTGACAGATGTGACTAAAAGCCGACTGGAAAACTATGTAGGTCTTTGGTTGCACCAAAATTTTACGGAAACAATTGATTTTACTGCTGAAGGAGAATATTTAATTGGTTCGGATTACCAATTAAAGGCAAAGTTTGAATCACCATGGTTTTATGCTCAAGCCCAGCGGACATCTTCGAGTCCTAGCATCGCACAGACATGGATGTATAATTCTTCGTACCGTTGGGATAAGGCATTAAATCAAATTTCATTTGATCAGTTGGAGGGTGGAATAACCATTGGGAAATCAACTATGTATGTAAAGCCTGCGGTCACAATTCAGAGGATTGGTAATTGGGTTTATTTTGATAGCTTGGCTAATGTGCGTCAGGAGTCAAAGGGATTGGGTATTTTCCGTAGCCAAGTTACTTTGGGCGGAGAGAAGGGACGTTTTGTTTGGAATACGCAAGTTATCGCAAACACGCTTACAGGCCCTGATGTTCTTCGCATGCCTACGCTAGCAGCCAATGCGAATGTGGCAGTGAATGTACAATACAAGAAATTACTTTATGTTCAATTTGGGATTGATGCACATTATTTATCATCTTATTTTGGAGATGCGTACATGCCTGCGACCCAACAATTTCATTTGCAGAATCGAGTGAAGTTGCCAGCTTTTGTTCAGCTAGATCCTTATTTAAGTTTACGAATTAACCGGGTCCGATTGTTTTTCAAATATGCGCATGTGACCCAAGGATTAATTTCAGATAATCATTATGTGGGATATCTGTATCCTGCTATGCGTCGTAGCTTTGCCTATGGAGTTAAGTGGCTTTTATTTGATTAATTTTTGATATGTTTGTAGGTATAATTTTATCCTATTAAACATGAATTTTACTACACGTCGGGAATGGATCAAGGGTATGGCACTTGCCACCTTGGGTTCCGTAGTTTCCTACCAATTATCCGCACAAAATTCCGGGAGTACATTGGCCCTTTCGGCCGTAGATGAAGCCTCATTAAATCTATGGATGGGTGCTATTATTCCTGAATCAAAAATCCCAGGAGCTGTTAGTTTAGGTGTCCCTGCATTTGTTAAGACGATGCTGAAGGATTGTTATGACGAGGCTTCTCAACAAAGTTTCCAAAAAGTTTTGGGTCAGATTCCAACTTGGTTTCAAACTGAAAATGGGCATGCACTTGCCGATGCAACAGCAGCCGAAAAAGAGCAGTTTTTATTTTTATTAGAGAAAGCTCATTTTGGGGTGGAAGCGCAAAAGGCGATGGCTACTTTAAAAGGCTTGACCATTCAGGGCTATACAAGCACGGAATACGTTTTAGTTAATCATTTAAATTATCAAATGGCACCCGGTTTTTGGAATCCGTGCGTACCTGTCAAAAAATAAATAATGGAGATTTTAAAGCATGCTGAAAAGCGAACATATGGCGCAATCGTCATTGGTTCAGGAGTCGCAGGTGGCTGGGCTGCCAAAGAATTTTGTGATAAAGGAATTAAAACCTTGGTATTAGAGCGCGGTCGGAAGGTGACGCACAATGAAGATTATCCGACGACCCTAATGAGTCCATGGGAATTCGAGCATCGTGGTCGATTAACCAATGAGGAAATAGCCGCTAATCCAATTGTTAGTAAATGTTATGCATTTAAAGAGGATGCGAAGCACTTTATGGTTAAAGATGC
>JACCDL010050713.1_pt1 | contig 55264 bp, 43 predicted proteins | sample 7441931 | NCBI WGS metagenome assembly JACCDL01 (sample SAMN15323437, study PRJNA562643) | freshwater metagenome | isolation source: river surface water | place: USA:Blue River Watershed | collected 2017-08-16
GACGTTCGCCACCTTCGGCACGTGGTGCACGCGGAGTGTAGGGACGATCGCTAGATCCTTCCCGGTTATACGGACGACGTTCGCCACCTTCGGCACGTGGTGCACGCGGAGTGTAGGGACGATCGTTAGATGCTTCCCGGTTGTAGGGACGACGTTCGCCACCTTCGGCACGTGGTGCACGCGGAGTGTAGGGACGATCGCTAGCTACTTCCCGGTTATACGAACGACGTTCGCCACCTTCGGCACGTGGTGCACGCGGAGTGTAGGGACGATCGCTAGATCCTTCCCGGTTGTACGGACGACGTTCGCCTCTTGACTCGCTGCGCGGGCCTGTAGAGCTATCACCAAAATTTCTTGCTGTTGATCTGCTATCAGATCTTGATGCGGATGCGTTACGCGGTGCATCTGAACGACGATTATCGTCCTTTTGAATTCTTTTTCTCATAAAATATGCAACATCACTGCTGGATTACATGGGAATATATTTCCCCTACTAATTGATAATTTCTACAAAGGTACATGAAAATAATGAGCATAGCTTATTACATTTGAAAGTTCTTACTTCCACTATGCCTAGATCGTATTCAAAAAAAGCCTGGCCATTCATTTTAGTTCTGATGGTTTTCATTGGAACGGGATGTAGTTTAATGCAATCTGTCTCCAAGAAAGGCCAAACCTATTTTGAACGTGGTGAATACGAATGGGCAATCCAAACACTCAAACCACTAGCCGCAAAAAATGCGCTTGACAATCAATCAAACTATATAATTGGAGAATCTTACCGACTTTCCAACCGCATTAACCTGGCTCTTCCGTACCTAGAAAAAGCGCTACAAGCAGGTATACCTGATGACTTAATCGCCTACCACATCGCAATTGCGGCTAAGTCGACCGGTGATTATACAAAAGCCAAATCTTACCTTGAAAAATTTTTAATGACCAAACCTAGTAGGCCGAATCAAATTAAGGCCGAAATGGAATTAGAAAACTTAAGCAAAATACCTGATTTGATTAATCAGAAAAGTCTTGTTCAAGTTTATCCCATAACTGGAAATACCACACAGACCGAGTTTGCTCCTGTTATACAAGGAAAAAATTTACTTTTTACCAGTTCAAGTAAACCATTGATTTATAAAAATAATGGACTACCGTTCCTCGGTCTTGTTTCTGCTCCATTAAAATCTGACCTTGAGATAGGAGCACCCAGCTTATTTAGTGAAAAAATTTACTTAGAAAATGCCAATGACGGCACACCAGCCTTTACGCATGACGGCAAAAAAATGGTTTTTGCACGAGGAAATACTGGAAAAAAAGATGTCTCTCCCGATGTAGACTTATTCATTTCAACCAAAATAGGAGACACCTGGACAACTCCAGAACGACTTGCCATTTCTGACTCCATTGCTTGGGACGGCAGCCCATGCTTCTCAAGCGATGACCGCACCCTTTATTTCAGTTCAAATCGCAGGGGAGGTAAAGGTGGGCTCGATCTTTACCGCGTGAATATTGATAATTCAGGAAGGTTCGGCCGGCCGATCAACATGGGTTCAAGCATCAATACCCCAGGAGATGAGGTATTCCCTCAAGTGAGCGATGCAGGCAAACTATATTTTGCATCAGACGGTCATCCGTCGATTGGAGGATTAGATATGTATGTAGCCAGTCGAAATGAGGATGAAATAGTCGTTGAGCACCTTGGGGCGCCCATTAACTCCATTGGAGACGACTTTGCTATATGCTTTGCTGATTCTACTTCGGGTTATTTTAGTTCGAACCGGCCAGGAGGTAAGGGGGATGATGATATTTATTATTTTAAATCCCCGCAAGCAGAAAATACTTGGTGGGGTATTGAAAAGCCGCAAAAACCAAAAGAAGGCCCAAGCCCTAAATCAATCGCCTACCATTTAAAAACACGCGTCATTGACCTATCGGGTCAAGCTATCCCAGGCGCAAGTGTTAGTATTAAACGAGATAACGAAGAGGCACAGGTATTCAGCTCAGATAAACAAGGGTATTTGCCAATTTTTGATTTACAAGAAACGGATGAATTAAACTTTAAAGGATCCAAAGAAACCTACCTTACCATACGAAATTCATTTTCTATGCAGGGGAGAATTATCCCTTTAAGCAAATTAACAAAAGAACATACCGATACGACATATACCTTTGATTTAGCCATGGATCAGCCAGAATTGGGGCAAGAAATCTCCCAATTGTATGGAATCAACTCCATTTATTACAACGTAAACAAATCCGATATTCGACCAGATGCTGCCGAAGAATTAGATAAGGTCGTGTATTTTTTGAATGACAATCCGCAAATCAATTTAGAATTGGGCGCACATACAGATGCGAGATCAACGAAAGCCTACAATCAGAAATTATCACAAATTAGAGCTGAGTCAGCGGTCAACTACATTGTAGCCAAAGGCATTAGTCCTACCCGGATTAAACCAAAAGGGTATGGCGAAAGCCAATTGCTAAATGGCTGCGTGGATGGAGTCGATTGTCCCGAGGAAATGCACCAACAAAACCGTCGGACAGAGTTCAGAATTACCCAAATCAAAATTGATTAACATGGCTCAGTACCTATTACAGCATGCCCAAATTGTAAATGAAGGCAAAATTAGTGCAGGTGACATCCGAATCAAAGATGGCCGGATCGACAAAATTGCTTCTCAGATTGGTGCTACACCAGCAGATATTGTAATTGATCTAACTGGGAAGCACATTTTCCCAGGAATGATAGACGACCAAGTGCATTTTCGCGAACCCGGTTTAACCCACAAAGCAACTATTGCAAGTGAAGCACGTGCAGCAGTAGCTGGCGGGGTAACATCTTTTATGGAAATGCCAAACACCGTTCCGAATGCATTAACACAGGAATTGTTGTCGGATAAATACCACATAGCACATGAAAATTCATTGGCCAACTACTCTTTTTTCATGGGAGCGGCAAATGATAATTTAGAAGAAGTACTGAAAACAAATAAGCATAATGTCTGTGGCATTAAAATATTTATGGGTTCGAGTACGGGAAATATGTTAGTAGATAACATGAAAACCCTTGAAACCTTGTTTGGCAGTAGCGACATGTTAATTGCGACACATTGTGAGGATGAAGCAACAGTGCGGGCACGTTTGGAATTGTTTCGGGAAAAATACCCAGAAGAAGCTCCATCGTTTATTCATCCATTAATTCGAAATGAAGAGGCCTGCTTTTTGTCTTCCTCAATGGCTGTAGAATTGGCTAAAAAATCAAATACACGTTTACACATTCTTCATATTACAACGGCGGAAGAACTTGCTTTGTTTGAGACAGGGAAGGCTGTAAAAGATAAACGAATTACAGCTGAGGCATGTGTCCACCATTTGTGGTTTGATGCATCAGCTTATGAGACCTTAGGCGACTTGATTAAGTGCAACCCGGCTATTAAGGAATCGAGACATCGTCAAGCAATTCGGGCAGCCTTGCAATCTGGAGCAATTGATGTTATCGCGACAGACCATGCCCCGCATACCTGGGAGGAAAAACAACAAGGTTATTGGAAAGCTCCTTCCGGACTACCTTTGGTGCAGCACCCGCTCTTAATGTTACTCGAAATGGCTCATGAGGGCGTATTAAGTTTAACGCAAATCGCTGAAAAAACAGCCCATCATGTGGCAGATTGCTTCCAAATCACAGCACGTGGATACATCCGTGAAGGTTATTGGGCAGATTTGGCGATTGTAGATTTACAAACTCCCCATACGGTAACAAAGTCAAATATTGAATACCTATGCGGCTGGTCGCCGTTGGAGAATCATAGATTCCCACACAGTATTTCGCACACATTCGTGTCAGGCCACTTAGCCTATCATGCAGGTAAATTTGATCTTTCTAAAAAGGGGGAGCGCTTATTATTTACGCGTTAACATTAGAATACCTCGTCGAAAAAGACGCGCATGTAAAAGCCAAGAGATTGATTGCGCAATTCTCCAGGTTCGGTTGATATATTCATAAGGCCCGTCTGGTAGGTTAAGCCAAATGAAACAAAGTTTTGTGTCACCACACCGATACCTAATTTGATCCCCATATCCAGGCGACGAATATCACGTGAAAAACTCTCACCTGTGGTCGTAACCGTAGCAAATGATCCTGAAGGAGTCTGCGCCCGACGCTCATAGGTAGAATTATCCCAAAGACCAACCCCAAGATAAGGACCTCCCCAAATCGAGTATCCACTACCAAACTCAGATAAACTACCTAATTTGAACTCAAAATTTGGACTTACATCTAAATATTGAGTAGTAATACTACGTTTGGTGTAAGCTGAATCAGAAAAAATAGTCTTACCACTGAAACCTCGCTGAGACAAGGACAATTGTGGGCTGAAATTTACACGGGAAGTAAGCGGATATTGGATTCCAAGACCCAATTCTAAAGATGGCTTGAAATAATAAGATTCATTTGAGACGCCGCTGCCAACAAATCTGGCCGATTTAGCCTCTAAGTGAAAAATCTTTTTAGGCTTGTACTTTTGGGCAGCAACTTGACCAACAAATGCAAAAATAGCAATGATGAGCAGTGAAATTTGACGTAACATAAGAATACCTTTGGAAATAATCTTCAATTTTAACCCATATTTATGTAATCACCAACTAATTTTGATTAATGGGTACATTATATGCAAAATAAAACGAGTAGACTTTTAGCATTTTATTCGTCAGATGGAATTGAAGCCGGCCTTGATGAGGCGGGTCGTGGCTGTTTAGCTGGACCAGTTGTCGCAGCAGCTGTTATTTTACCCAAAGACTTTTACCATCCCTTATTGACCGACTCAAAAAAACTTACCGCAAAGCAGCGCGAAACACTCATCGACATCATCACAAATCAGGCAATCGCTTACACAATCGCGGAGGTAGACCACGCTAAAATTGATGAAATTAATATTTATAAAGCGAGTGTATTAGCCATGCATCGTGCTGTGGACTTACTACCTGTACGTCCTAATCATCTCCTAGTAGATGGCAACCGATTCATCGAGTATCCATTTATTTCACATACGTGCATTGTAAAAGGCGATTCAAAATTTTTTTCCATTGCAGCTGCTTCTATTTTAGCTAAAACCTATCGAGATCAATGGATGAAAGACGCTGCAGCCCAATTTCCTGGGTATGGATGGGAACGAAATGCGGGCTATCCGACGATCGAACATCGAAAAGCTGTCCTGCAAAAAGGCCCTTCGCCGATTCACCGAAAAACCTTTCGTGTAGAAATAAAAGAAAAAGCCTAAATTGAGGATTAAATTATTTCCCACATGCAGTCGAAGGCCGCGCTTTCTTTTTTTTCTTGGTTACTTTTTACCTGTCTATTGGTAGGAAATAGCCCGCTTATCGGCCAAACTAGATCATTGTATCGCCTCGATGACCAACTGAGCAAACGGCAGGCAAACGCCACAGCATTTAGTTTACAACGCGATAGTCTTTTTCAAAAAAATCAAGCACAAGCCAAAATTAAAGGATTGCTCCTCCGAGAAGATCTGGGCGAAGGGAAAAAATTAGTATTCGAGCAATTTAATGAAATTGGGGAACCTCTCTACATAACACATCATACCAATCGTTTTGCTGGCCAAATGACACGCACAGACCAGCTTTATCGTGGTGGAACGCTTGGGCTTGACTTAACAGGCGGCTCCGATACCTTAAGTGGCTGGCTGGGAATTTGGGATGGAGGAACGCCTTTGACAACCCATCAAGAGTTTGGCAGTCGCATTAGCGCTCAAGAAACCTCCATTACAACTGAACAACATAGCACACACGTAGCTGGAACACTAATAGCGGCAGGCGTCAATAGCTCCGCACGAGGCATGGCATTTGGGGCAAATTTGAAAGCCTGGGATTATAGTAATGACAACTCGGAAATAAGCGCAGCCTCGCTCAAACTATTAATTAGCAACCATTCTTATGGGTATCAAGCAGGCTGGGTTTATGATGCAGCAAAATTGAAGTGGCAATGGTGGGGAAATGATGCAGTTAGTTCAACTGAGGACTATAAATTTGGGTTCTACGATAGCAATGCACAAGCTCTTGATCGCATAGCATATAACGCGCCAATGTACCTAATGACAAAATCTGCTGGGAACAGCCGAAGTCAAACGGGGCCAGCACCCGGTACTTATTATTTACTTCGCAATACCCGCGATTCATCCGCCATTGCAAGGGCCAAAAACGATGGTTATGACATTATTTCCACAACAGGAAATGCAAAAAATATATTAACCGTAGGCGCCGCTGAACTTAGTACACAAATACCCATGTATGGCAAAGACATTCAATTAAGTAATTTCTCTTGCTGGGGACCCACGGACGATGGACGAATCAAACCTGATGTAGTAGGCATAGGGACTGATGTCCTATCTACATCCAATACAGGCAATGCCTCTTATGCCACCCTCAGTGGTACCTCAATGGCTTCCCCTCAAGTAGCAGGCTCTTTATTTTTATTACAACAATTATACAATCGTCTAAATAAAGGGGTATTCATGCGTGCGTCAACCTTAAAAGGTTTAGCGATACACACAGCATTAGACATGGGAAATGTGGGGCCAGACTACCAAAGTGGGTGGGGATTGATCAATGCAGAAAAAGCCGCTTCTGTCATCCAAAACAAGAGTAAATCTCACCGAATCACAGAAGGGACCTTGGCCAACGGTGCCCGACAAACCATACCACTCATCGCTTCCGGAAAAGGAGATCTCGAAGTTACACTAACCTGGACCGATCCTGAAGGCTCTGTGCTTTCACTTACTGCTGAAAATTTGAATAACCGAAGTCCACGATTGGTGAATGACCTGGACATCCAAATCCAAAGCGCACAAGGAACATCACTCCCTTTTATTTTAGACCCGGATAACCCAGGTAATCTGGCTACAACTGGAAATAATTTCCGCGATAACGTGGAGAAAATTCGTGTAATCGGAGCCATTCCTGGTCAAACATATACCCTGATACTATCCCATAAAGGCACCTTGAAATTAGATAAACAAGATTTTAGCCTAATTATATCGGGTATTGGAGGAGCTGCTTATTGCATTGCAGCGCCTACGACCAATCTCAATAGCATTACGAAGACAAAATTTGGCACGACGGAATTTACCGAGGCAAATGCCACTGATTTTACACAAAAAAGAATTCAGACTGAGCAGGGTTCGCAATTAGAATTTCAAGTTGATTTTACGAATGCACAAACAAAAGAAAGTTTACTTCTTGCAGATTGGAACCAGGATGGGGATTTTGATGATGCCGAAGAAACAATTACATCATTTCAAGCCAATTCAACTTTTCGAGAAAGCATTCAAATCTCTCCACTGGCCATAGCCGGGAACTATTACCGCATGCGACTCATTTCGAGCACAAATGGACGTCCGAGTACCTGTGGTAATTATGCAAGTGGAGAAACCAATGAATTTTTAGTAGAAATTACCCAAGCCTCAAACGACATCGCGGCCGTTTCGCTAACTAGTTCTAGTGGATTCAATTGCGCAACAACCGGAACCACTAGCCTCCAAGCCAAAGTGAAAAATTTAGGGAGCAAAGCTCAAACTCAAATCCCTGTCACGGTAAAAGTTTTATTAAATCAACTTGAAATAGGCCAACTATCTGGAACGGTACCAAGTTTAGCTCCTGGCAAGGAAACGATGATTTCTGTTAGTGGACCGGTCACTCTAGAAGCAGGTAAAAATTATCAGTTTAAACTACAATCTAGACTTGTAGGCGATCAATTTGAAGGGAACAATGAGGTAACAATTCTATACCAAACTGAAAATCCAACCCCACCTGTCGCAACTGGAATCAGTTGCCTTGGGTCTAATACACTTGCATTAAGTTCAACGGGGGGCTATCCACTTTGGTATTCGAACAACACCTTAATCGGTTCAGGACTTAAAATATCTTCTACCCCTGGGCGTGACTACTTTGTTTCCACAGGAGATTTCTCGGGAACACTCGGCCCAGCTACTAAAGCGGCTTTCGGTTCTGGTAGCTACTTTGAAAACTTCGGACCTGAACCTATTTTGGAGATCTATACACCGGTTATTTTAACAACAGCCCGCGTCTACGTGGGAACATCGGGAACAATCACATTTTCAGTATTTAATAAAGATACGGGCGAATTGGTCTACTCAATCGCCAAAGATCTCACAGCCACCCGAACCCAACGAAATTCAAATAGAATAAATAATCAACTCACAGATGATAAAAATGATCCCGGACAACTTGTAGAACTAAACTTACCGTTCCCCAAGCCAGGAAATTACCTCATTTCGCAAAGTTGTAGCAACGGAGCTTCTATATTTCGAAGCAATCGTACGCTAACAGACACCATTAATGCGCCCGCTAACCTAGGATACCCTTACACAATCCCACACGTGTTAAGCATGACCGCTTCCTTATTTAATGAGTCACCTATTACCAGCGGTTATTACTACCTATACGACATGAAATTTAGTTCGTTGGGCTGCCCAAGCCCGCGGATAAAAGTTCCATTAAGCCAAATGAAATCTCCCACTGTCAGTTTAAATCAATCTGGAACCAAAACAGTCTGCAGCGAAGTTACCGAAACACTCACGGCTATTACAGCAGACCAGGTAGATTTTTCTTGGCAATTAAATGGGGCAGCTACTGGACAAACAAGCAAAAGTATTTCCATCACGAAAAGCGGTACTTATCAAGTTACTGCGAGTTTCGGTGGGGTTTGTCCGACACTTTCTAATACATTTACTTTAAATGTAACAAGCCCACTATCACCAGTAATCTCCTATTCTGACGGATTCCTTAGGTCACCTGTTGGAAAGAATATGCAATGGTTTTTAGAGGAAACCAAAATCCCGGGAGCAACTGAAGCGCAATTCTTACCCACCCAATCAGGGGCATATAAAATTCAGTTAATCGACAGCAATGGGTGTCTCGCCACTTCTGACAAGTTGTTTATCAGCATACTTGGACAGGAACAAGAAAATCCATTTTCGCAAATTACCGCATATCCAAATCCAACACAAAGCGGAATCCAGCTCGGCATACCTACCAACTTAAAATCTGTAAATGCACGAATTGGAATAGTTGACCTACTTGGAAAAACATGGATCGAAAGGCCTATGAACTCAGAATTGATCGACTTGCGTAGCCTACCGGCTGGCGTCTATATGATTCAGTTCCAAGGAGTAGCAGGGCAAAACCCAATTAAATTCATCAAATTTTAACGATATAGCGTCCAGAGGAGCGACTAGCTAACATCTCTTTCAGGATTTTGGGAGCCTCAGCTAATGAAATTTCAGTCGTCAAATCATCTAAATTTATGGCCCAATTTTCGGCCAATAAATCCCAAATTTCTTGCTTACGCGCTACAGGTGTATCTGCTGAATAAATGCCAATGAGTCGCACGCCTCGTAGTAAAAATGGATAAACTTGTACAGGTAATTCTACACCCGAAGCCATGCCACAGACAGCTACAGTTCCATCAAACTGTAAGCATTTGATTAGCTTTACAAGCACATCACCGCCCAATACATCAACAGCCCCCGCAAACTGCATTGGATATAAAGCCCGCGGCTTTTCTGCCAAAAAATCTTGTCGGCGCATAATACGCCTCGCCCCCAGCCCAATTAATGTTTCATCCAATTCCGGTTTCCCACACAGTGCAACTACATTAAAATCCAATTGCGCTAATAACTTCACTGCAATCATACCCACGCCACCTGTAGCACCCGTAACTAGAATTTCACCTGAGGCTGGTGTTAGACCATTAGCAAGAAGTGCTTGTATGGCTAAACCTGCTGTAAGTCCTGCTGTACCTACCTGCATAGCGGTTCGCGGATTAAGGCCTTTTGGCATGGCAATAACCCAATCTCCCGGCACGGATATAAATGCAGAAAGACCTCCTTGGCTATTCATTCCTTGGTCAAAACCAGTTACTAATACCTCATCTCCAGCTTGAAAAATGCCCCTTTTATCCATTACAACGACCCCTGCCGCATCTATTCCAGGGATATGTGGAAAGTCACGTGTAATGCCACGATGGCCACTGGCCGATAGCGCATCCTTGTAATTTAATGAAGAATATTGGACTCGAATTAGGACATCGTTAGCTACCAATGTGTCGAAAGGCAAAGATTGTACAGTCGTCTCAAACTCTCCATGAGATGTTTCTACTGTCCAAAGCGCCTGAAAAGTATCCATACTTTCTATTTTTTTACCCAAGTAAAAACTAATCGTGGTGACGTTTTTTCATCGAATGGCGCTAAAGAATAATCGCCCATTAAATCTACTAAACTTAAACCAGATTGAGCAGCATAGGCAATAAAGTCCTGTTTAGAAATTAATTCTACTCTTTCTTCAAACTTAAAATCTCTGCCCAGATCAGAAAATGAAATTGATTTATATAAAAAACCATTGGACTCCCATCGCTTAATTGAAAAGGATATTCCACCTCGCAACACCACTTCTTCCCTAACTAACTGCGCGAGAACGAATGATGGATTAAAAAAATCCATGACCAAAATACCCCCAGGCTTTAATGCATTTGCAAAAGTTTGAAATGCCGCCACATTGTCAGCAACTTTATCAAAATATCCAAAACTGGTAAAGAAATTAAACACCGCGTCATAGCAACCTTGCTTGGGCACTGGTTGGCGAATATCATGAACAAAAAAGTGTAAATTTTGTGAAGCTAATACACTTGCCTGTTGGATATTTTGAGGAGAAAGATCAAACGCATCTACTTGAAGTCCTAGCTGTTCAAGCGTTTTGGCATGTCGGCCTTTTCCACAAGCTGCATCTAAGACGAGTGCTCTTGATGGGAGCTGCAAACGCTGCTGTAGCGCCTGAATAAAGGAAGCTGCTTCTACTTCATCGCGCTCCGCATATAAAATATGGTAATATGGGGAGTCAAACCAAGCACTAAACCAATCCTGTACTTTTTCCATTATTTACGAATGGTGGCATTCGCCAAAAAATCTTGGTAGGCTAATTGAATCCCTTCGGGCAATTCGATTTGATGTTTCCAGCCAAGGCCATGTAGCTTAGACACATCCATTAATTTACGTGGCGTACCATCCGGTCTACCCGTGTCCCAGTGAATCGTTCCAGTAAAGCCAACTATCTTTTGAACTGTTTCAGCTAATTCTCTAATGGTTACATCTACACCCGTACCAATATTTACTAATTCAGATTCATTGTAAGTCTCCATAAGGAACAAGCATGCCTCCGCTAAATCGTCTGCATATAAGAATTCCCGCATGGGCGCTCCGGTACCCCACAACTCCATAGAGGCATCTCCCTGTTCTTTGGCTTCGTGAAACTTACGAATCATCGCAGGTAAAACATGTGAATTCTGCAAGTCATAGTTGTCATTTGGACCATACAAATTCGTAGGCATAACCGAAATAAAATTGCACCCATATTGTGACCGATAAGCTTCACACATCTTAATACCAGCAATTTTAGCGATGGCATAGGGCTCGTTTGTTGGTTCTAAAATGCCTGTCAATAAATAAGACTCTTTTAACGGCTGGGGAGCTAATTTGGGGTAAATACACGATGACCCCAAAAACATTAGTTTCGTCACTTTATTCACATAGGCGGCATGAATCACATTATTTTGGATCGCTAAATTTTCATAAAGGAAGTCGGCACGATACGTATTATTCGCTACAATTCCACCCACCTTAGCTGCTGCCAAAAAGACAAACGCTGGTTTTTCAGTAGCAAAAAAATCCGAAACGGCTTGTTGGTTACGTAAATCAAGTTCCGCCGAAGTCTTTAAAATTAAATTATGGTATCCGTTTTTTTGTAGCGAACGAACGATGGCGGAACCGACCATTCCTCGGTGGCCAGCGACATATATTTTTGCGTGCTTTTCCAATGCGTAATTTGATTAATTGGCTTGTTCTTATAAAAAACGTTACAAAAATACATAAACTACCCGAGGGAAACATTTAAATTCCTATTTTTGAGAAATATTTTTGGACGTTTAACGTTCCATTAGCTATGAAATTTAATGGATTTGCTTTCTGTTTAGTCGTATCCATTTGCTTCCTAAGTGAAGCACAAGATAAATCCATTTTCTCAACCAATAAACCTGCCACGGATACCACAAGAAAAGCAGTGGGATTGTTCGGCGGTCGACTTAGCACAGGTTTGGAGCAAGGATTAGAATCCGCTAAAAATATCAAAAATGAAAGTCAGGCTATTTGGGAAGATGTAAGTCTTAAGGCAAGCATGACTGCTCGGCGCTTGAAAAAGAAAACTATCCCAAAAGATGAATTTGAAGGGACAAAGACGGAACGGCGCGTCGGGACGTATGGTACAGGTGGAAGAGCAACAATTGAAGAATTTTCTGTTGTCAAATACATAGAAGATGAGGCCGTTAGCCCCTATGTGCAGGAAATTTGGTGGTATGACCCCGATCAGTCACGTATTGTAAATACGCCATTGAAAGAGAATCAAAAGGCCCAGATTTGCCATGGCCCCTACCGTAAAACCATTAATCAGCAACTCATGGAAGAAGGGAATTTTTTCATGGGGGCCAAAGATGGCCGTTGGGAGACCTACGATTCCGAAGGAATGCTACTAACAAAAAATTATTTTGACAGAGGCTTTCCATCCGGGTCTGAAATTAGTTACTTTGATGCTGCTAAGATTAAAATCAAGGAGGTCATCCCGTATGTATACGGAAAGTCAACAGGTCAATACTTGTTATTTTATCCATCGGGGAATCTGGCTATTGAGGGAAAATTGGATGATGGTGTTCGGATTGGAAGGTGGCGTGAATTTTACGAATTTGGCGCTGGTGGCCGACTGAAAAAAGAATTACGCTACGGCAAAGATAAATTTGAAGACATCGAACCAATTATCGTTCAAGCTCGTGATGAAAAAGGTAAAATAATAAGTCAAACTAAAACAACGTTCGATTGATGCGCGTGTTACTAATTTTATGGGTTTGCCTAATAGGTTCTTGGCAAGAACCTGTGTTAGCACAGACATCTGTATCCGCAATTTTTCACTTAAACATTCAAAACGAACACCATACGAAGCCAAGAATCCCTATCCAGGAAAATCAGGAAGAAGAAGATGATTTGACTGATGAAGATGAGGATTTTTCAGATAAGCCCCTCAACACCTCCGTTTATACATTTAATCAGACATTTTTAGCCCAACATCAATCAGATAAATTCTATTTAATTGGCAAATCAATAGGCCACATCAATCCCATCGTTACCCCTCCCGAACGACTAGTTTAACCCCAACTAATTTTTCATTAATTAAATATATATCTATATGAATCAATACATTCAGTCCTTTTTAAAAGGGGATTGGAAATCGGGCATTGCCGTATTTCTGGTAGCCCTTCCCCTTTGTTTAGGAATTTCGCTTGCATCAGGCGCTCCAATGATGGCCGGACTTGTTGCTGGAATCGTCGGTGGAATTATCGTATCCATTTTATCAGGATCTGAATTATCCGTTAGTGGCCCAGCCGCAGGATTAACCATAATTGTGGCGAACGCCATTACGGAATTACAAAGTTTCTCGGGATTTCTTGTCGCCGTAATACTGGCGGGCATCATTCAAATAATTTTAGGTGTTTTGAAAATGGGTAAAATTGGCGGATTTTTCCCTTCATCTGTTATTCGAGGCATGTTGGTCGCAATCGGAATCGTGATCATCCTAAAACAAATACCACATGCGATCGGAGATGACTTAGATTTTATTGGCGACTTCGAATTTTCTCAAATTTCAGATGGCCAAAATACGTTCACTGAGCTAGCTAAATCAATTGCTGAAATTAAAATTGGAGCACTCATTATTTCGGCGATTGGCTTACTCATTTTGTTCTCGTGGACGGCTTTAGGCAAAAAAATCAACCTATTAAATGCCTTACCAGCATCCCTTTTTGTTGTCTTAGCAGGAGTTGGGTTGAATGCATTTTTTCTTCACCAAATGCCCGCGTGGTATTTAGGCGATTCATCGGATCATATGGTTAACCTTCCCATTTACGAATCTTGGGGAGCCATGGCTACTGGCATCAGTACGCCTGATTGGAGTTTCCTTGCCCATGCTAACGTATATTCCATTGCGATCACTTTGGCCATTGTGGCATCGCTTGAAAGTTTACTATCCTTAGAAGCGACCGAAGCCCTTGATCCGCAAAAGCGCATTGCCTCAGCTGATCGTGAATTAATTGCACAAGGAGTAGGGAACATGACAAGCGGTTTATTAGGTGGACTTCCCATTACTTCCGTGATTGTACGCTCATCGACCAATATCTATTCGGGGGGTAAGACAAGAATATCTAGTTTCACACACGGAATTTTATTGCTCGTCGCGGTACTCGCACTCCCTCTGTACTTAAACAAAATTCCATTAGCATGCTTAGCTAGTATTTTACTTTATACTGGCTACAAATTAGCCCATCCAAAAGAGTTCAAAAAGGTATTTGCCGAAGGATGGAAACAATGGACTCCCTTTCTAATTACGATTCTAATTGTTGTTGGCGTCGATTTATTATGGGGAATTTTCATCGGAACGCTGGTAGGTTTAATATTTGTATTATCTACCAATTACTCTTCTGTTTTCTCCGTATTTAAAAAAGATAATGAGGTTTTAATCAAATTTCAGAAGGATGTTACGTTCTTGCATAAAATGGCCTTAAAAGAAGCTTTACGGACAATCCCAGCAGGTTCAGAAGTATTTATTGATACATCTAAAGTTCATTTTATGGATCATGACATTAACCAATTATTAGAGGAATTTATCGCGAGTGCCCACGAACGAGGCATCGAAGCCGACCTTAAAAAGAAATAATTATGAATGAATATAAGAAACTATTGCTCAGCAATAAAGCTTGGGCAAGTGAGCGATTAGAGCTTGATAAAAGCTATTTTGACAATTTGTCTAAAGAGCAAAATCCATTATTTCTGTGGATTGGTTGTGCGGATAGCCGAGTCCCAGCAGAGGAAATTACGCATGCGGATCCAGGTGATATTTTTGTACACCGCAATGTGGCCAATATGGTCGTTCACACCGACATAAACCTACTCTCTGTCTTGCAATACGCTGTCGAAGTGCTTGAAGTCAAGCACATCATTGTTTGCGGACACTACAATTGTGGCGGCGTAAAAGCTGCCATGACAAATCAAGATTTTGGTTTGATTAACAAGTGGCTCCGAAATATAAAAGAGGTCTATGAAAAACATTTGGGAGAACTAAAAAATATTCCAAATGAACAAGAGCGTTTCAATAAATTAGTTGAATTGAATGTCGCCGAACAAATTCAAAATTTAGCCAAAACAACCATCGTTCAAAAAGCATGGGCAAATCGAAAGCTGCCCCATCTGCACGGCTGGGTTTTTGATATTCACCACGGGGAGATCAAGGAAGTATTAAATATCAATGCAGGAGAATGGACCAGTGAAGTGTTCCATTACGACTTTTAAATCTAACTAAAACGGCAAACCTAAATTAGGTTTGCCGTTTTAACATTTATTTCAAAAGCTAGAGTTAGCTTATAAATTCGTCTTGATTTTTAATTCATCCAATTGCGCCTGTGCAAGCGGCGAAGGCGAATCAATCATCACATCACGGCCAGCATTGTTCTTAGGAAATGCAATGTAATCGCGAATCGATTCCGAACCACCAAACAAGGAGCATAAACGATCAAATCCGAAAGCTAATCCCCCATGTGGAGGTGCCCCATATTCAAACGCGTCCAGCAAGAACCCAAACTGCGCCTGTGCCTCCTCTTCTGTAAATCCTAATACGTTAAACATTTTAGATTGCAAGTCTTTTTGGAAAATACGAATTGAACCTCCACCCACTTCCACGCCATTCACAACTAAATCATAGGCGTTAGCACGTACTTTACCAAATTCCCCAGCTTCCATCAACGCAATATCCTCTGGTTTTGGACTTGTGAATGGATGATGCATAGCGAACCAACGGTCCTCCTCCTCACCATATTCTAAGAGTGGGAAATCCACTACCCAGTGTACTTTGTAATTATTTGGATCACGCAATCCCATGCGATTGCCCATTTCTAACCGTAATTCATTCAATTGTTTCCGCACCTTATCTCCATCACCCGAAAGAACTAAAATCAAATCCCCTGGCTCTGCTTTAAATGCAGCTGACCAAGTCGCCAAATCTGACTCTGAATAAAATTTATCAACCGAAGATTTCACAATTCCATCTGGCTGTACGCGTGCGTAAATCAGGCCTTTCGCGCCGATTTGCGGCCGACGAACAAAATCTGTTAACTCATCCAATTGCTTGCGCGTGTATTCAGCAGCACCTTTTACACAAATTCCCACCACCGTGTTCGCCGCATCAAATACCTGAAAATCTTTGCCTGAAGTCAAGTCGACACCCTCCCCTTTCAACTCCACAAATTGCATATCAAAACGAATATCAGGCTTATCCGAACCATAATATTTCATCGCATCAGCATAGGTCATGCGGGGTACTTCGCCGATATCCAATCCTTTCACTGCTGAAAATAAATGGCGGATCAACCCTTCAAACATATTCAAAACGTCCTCTTGCTCTACAAACGACATTTCACAGTCAATTTGCGTAAACTCTGGCTGACGATCTGCACGCAAATCCTCATCACGGAAACATTTGACAATTTGGTAATAACGGTCAAATCCTGAAACCATCAATAACTGCTTGAATGTTTGCGGAGACTGCGGTAAAGCATAAAATTCGCCAGGATTCATGCGTGAAGGTACCACGAAATCACGTGCGCCCTCTGGTGTAGACTTAATCAAAACAGGCGTTTCTACCTCAATAAAATCTTGCTTATCTAAATAATTTCGAACTTCTCGTCCTACTTGGTGGCGTAAACGTAAACTTTCCCGAATGGGAGTACGGCGCAAATCCAAATACCTGTATTTCATCCGAATATCATCCCCGCCATCCGTCTCATCTTCAATCAAAAATGGTGGCAGTTTAGCCGGATTTAAGATCCGAATTTCCGTCACTTTAATCTCAATATCACCTGTGGGTAATTTATCATTTTTAGCTAAGCGCTCTACCACGACACCCTTTGCCTCCACTACATATTCCCGCCCTAATCCTCGGGCAATTTGCAAAGCCTCCGAAGTCGATTTCCCCTCTTCCAGCATCAATTGCGTAATTCCATAGCGATCGCGTAAATCAACCCAAATCATCCCTCCTTTATCGCGCGTCTTTTGAATCCAACCACATAATGTGACCGTTTGACCTACATGGTCCATGCGCAATTCGCCATTCGTGTGTGTACGTAGCATAATAAAATTTAAAAATTCGTGCAAAATTACGGAAAATGAAATGGAGTGTAAAACATTTACCTGTTTATTCTTATTTAGTTAATTTAGGGATTCAAAAATAATTCATTGGCACAAATTGGAATCGTCGGATCAGGAATAGGAGGTATCGCATTTGCGATTCGCATGGCATGCCTAGGTCAAAAAGTACACGTTTTTGAGGCCAATGCACAGCCTGGAGGAAAATTAGCCGAAATTACCCTAGATGGCTTTCGGTTCGATGCAGGGCCATCACTTTTTACTTTGCCCAAACTGGTAGATGAACTATTCGAGCTTGCTGGAAAAAATCCGCGGGATTACTTTCAATATGAGCGTTTACCAGAAATTTGTCGGTACTTCTGGGAAGACGGCACCCGCCTACATACCCACGAAGATCCTGCCCAGACCGCGGCAGAAATGGCAGAAGTTTTGGGGGAGGAAGTTGGCAATATCCGTACCTACATTGCAGATGCTGGCGCGAAATACCATATTGTCAGTGATTTATTCTTAGACAATTCCTTGCACAAACTATCCACTTGGACAGGTAAAAAAGCGCTCACTGGATATGCAAATTTACATCGACTTGGCTTGTTCGATACGATGCACAATAGCCACCGCAAGCGATTTAAAAACCCTAAAACGGTACAGCTATTCGACAGATATGCGACCTACAATGGATCTGATCCATACCAAACACCGGCCACACTATCCATAATTCCACATTTAGAATATAATCTGGGGGCTTATTTCCCAGCCGGTGGAATGATTGAAATTCCCCGCTCATTAACCCGACTTGCCAAAGAACTTGGCGTACAATTTCACCTCAATGAACCGGTCATAAAAATTAAAACAGCGGGAAGTCGAGTGCTAGGGCTCGAGACGGAAAAAGGTTCCTATGATTTTGATTTTGTGGCTAGCAACGCGGATATCCGACCCAGCTATACAAAGTTGCTTTCGGAGCTCCCAAAGCCACAAAAATTACTAACCCAACCCAAATCCAGTTCTGGGATTATTTTCTATTGGGGGGTAAACCGAACTTTCGATGAATTAGGAGTACACAATATCTTTTTTACGGAAAATTATAAACGTGAGTTTGAAGCGATTTTTAAAACCCAAACAATGGATGCAGATCCAACCGCCTATGTGCATATTTCAAGCAAAGTAGCCAAGGAAGATGCACCAGCTGGTTGCGAAAACTGGTTTGTACTTATGAATGCTCCTGCCAACAGTGGCCAAGATTGGGACCAGTTAGTAGCCGAAACTCGCAAAAACGTAATTAACAAAATCGGTCGAATTCTAGGTGTGGACTTTGAAAAACACATAGTTTCAGAAGATTACCTGGATCCAAGGCGCATAGAGACGCGCACCTCTTCCTCAGGAGGGGCTTTATATGGGAATGCGTCCAACAATAAATTTGCGGCATTCTTGCGCCACCCAAACTACCGCCCAGCCATAAAGAATCTGTATTGGATTGGAGGAAGCGTACACCCAGGTGGCGGAATTCCATTATGCCTAAGCTCCGCTAAAATCGCAGCTAAGCTTTTTCAAGAAAATGCTTAATTTCGCACAAAATTAAATTGCCATGATACAAAGACCACAATCTCTATTTCTAGCGCTTGTCATGATTGCCAATAGCCTTGTCACATCGACCGGTTGGCCAATTTGGAGCAAAATAGGTTCAACAGGTCAAAAAGTGACCCTTTTCTTCAACGAATGGACCTTAACGCAGGGAGAGCAAACGACTGCCACACACCCAGCCATAGCCATTACTATCTTAATTACACTTTCCACAATCATTACCTTGGTTACGATTTTCTCATTTAAGAATCGTGTCCGCCAAATGATGTTAGGTTTAGTTAATTCACTTCTACTTGCAGGTGCGATGGCCTATGCCTTTTGGGTGATATTCAAAGAAGCCATGCTTGCTTTTGAACCTGAAACCCAAGGAAAATATGGTTATGCATTTTACGCGTTAGTCGTTTCTTTATTGGCCAATATGATCGCAAATCGATTAATACGTAAGGATGAGATGCTGGTACAATCTTCAAACCGAATGCGGTAATTAGACAATCCCCTCTTTCAAAAGGTCGTGGAGATGCACAAATCCCACGGCCTTTTTGTTTGCCATTACCACCAACTGAGTAATATTTAAAGACTGCATAATAGCCAGGGCTTCTGTCGCATAGGCATCTGAATCAATGGTTTTGGGCGTCGGATTCATCATATCGACAACCTTTATTGTAGCCCAATCCGTTTGTTTTTCCAACATCCTGCGGACATCCCCGTCCGTAACAATCCCTAATAATTGATTTTTATCTACTACAGCGGTAGCTCCTAAACGCTTTGAACTAATTTCATGAATAGCTTCCTGAATGGTAGCTGTAGGAGGAATGGATGGGAAATCGTGTTGAGGATAGATGTCCGAAACTTTCAAATACATCCGTTTACCGAGTGCACCACCCGGATGGTATTTTGCGAAATCTTGTGCGGTAAATCCCTTACACTCAAGTAAACAAACGGCAAGCGCGTCGCCTAAGGCCAAAGCCACGGTGGTGGATGTGGTAGGTGCCAAATTCATCATATCTGCCTCCTGGTCCGCTATCGCATGCAGAATATAATCTGCTTGTTGGCCTAAATAAGACTGTTTATTCGATACCATGGCAATCAGCGAAACACCTAATCGCTTTATCAGCGGTACAAGTACCTTTATTTCGGGTGTATCACCTGATTTGGAAATACAAATCACGGAATCCCCTGCTTGAATCATTCCCAAATCGCCATGAATAGCATCAGCCGCATGCATAAATAACGCGGGAGTACCCGTGGAATTCATGGTAGCTACAATTTTTTGGGCGATAATAGCTGATTTCCCTATTCCAGTGAATACAATCCTGCCGGATTGCGCGAGCAAATGTTCAACACAAGCTTCAAATTCGGAATCGATGGCTTGGCTTACAAGCATGATGGCCTCCGCTTCCTGGGTTAAAACTTTTTTTGCTGTGGATTGAATATTTTTGCTTAATTTCAATGTTAGTAAGGATTTCAGGGTTCAAAGATAAGACAATCGAAAGAATTCCGCCAAGAAAGAAACACAAACGCCACGATCAATCGTATGACCAATTCCATTTCACCTGATGTTTTAAAAGAGCAACTCAAAAAGACATTTGGCTTTAGCCAGTTTCGAGGTGAACAAGAGGCCATCATTCAAAATACGATCGCCGGGAACCACAGTTTTGTTCTCATGCCTACGGGTGCTGGCAAGTCATTATGCTATCAATTACCCGCTATTGTCATGCCAGGGACGGCGATTGTCATCTCGCCACTAATCGCATTAATGAAAAATCAGGTTGACCAAATGGTCGCCTTTGGTATAAATGCCCAGTTTTTAAATTCGTCGTTAAGTAGGGCCGAAATCAACCGTGTTAAAGCCGAAGTGATCAGTGGGGCCGTTAAATTATTGTATATCGCTCCGGAGTCGTTGAATAAACAGGAGAATTTGAATTTTCTCCAACAAGCCAACATATCCTTTGTGGCGATCGATGAAGCGCATTGTATTTCTGAATGGGGGCATGACTTCCGTCCAGAATACCGAAAAATTCGCACGATTATTGAGAACATTAATGCGAAGTTGCCCATCATTGCATTGACAGCTACCGCAACTCCAAAAGTGCAACAAGACATTCAAAAAACGTTAAATTTAGAGGATGCGACTGTATTTAAAACCTCGTTTAATCGGAAAAATTTATACTACGAAATTCGGTCTAAAAAAGATATTGACAAGCAACTGATCCGCTTTATTAAAGGTCATTCCGGAAAAGCGGGCATCATCTATTGTTTGAGCAGAAAACGTGTGGAGGAGATTTCTGACTTGCTATTAGTGAACGGGATAAATGCCCTTCCCTACCACGCTGGTTTAGATCCGCAAGTGCGTATAAGTAATCAAGAAGCATTTTTGAATGAGGAAGTAGATGTGATGGTGGCCACAATCGCTTTCGGAATGGGCATTGATAAGCCTGATGTAAGGTTTGTTATTCACTATGATGCACCCAAATCACTTGAGGGATATTACCAAGAGACAGGTCGGGCGGGGCGTGATGGCTTAGATGGTACCTGTATTTTGTTTTATACGTATGACGACATTCTTAAGCTAGATAAATTCAACAAGGACAAAGCTGTCACGGAGAAGGAAAATGCAAAATTGCTTCTCAGCGAAATGGTCTATTATGCCAATTTAGGGGTTTGTCGGCGCAAGCAGTTACTTAGCTATTTTGGCGAGCATATGGCCGAAAACTGTGGATTTTGTGATAACTGCATGCATCCGACGGTGACGTTTAAAGCTGAAAAGGAAGTTACTTGGGTGCTAGATGCCATCAAACAAACGGGCGAAAAGTTTGATGCAGAGCATTTGGCTGATGTTTTAGAAGGAAAAAGTAATCAATACACGCAGAGTTACGAGCACGAAAAATTAAGTTGTTTTGGGATTGGGGCAATTGCCCCATGGAATGTAACAGAACTTGAAGAGGACGACGATGAGGAGGATGAGGATGAGGACCGCGACGAGGATACTCCTAAAAAACCAAAACTTCTTAAAAAAACTAAGAAAGAGCCTAATCCAGAGACGCAAAAATCTCCATGGATTTCATTTATCAAGCAATTAGTAATTTTTGATTTAATAGCTAAGGACGTCGAAAATTACGGCGTGCTTAAGTTGAATGAGAAATCAGCAGCCTATCTCGCGGATTCATATCCGCTTACGTTTTCCCGAGATCATGACTATGAACAAGAGGCGATAACGGCTGAAAATGAGGAAGAGAATGCCGCTTTGGGTGCGAAAGCATATGATGATGCGTTATTTGAAATCTTAAAAAACCTACGTAAGAAAGTAGCCAAGGAGAAAAACTTGCCTCCATATGTCATTTTCCAAGATCCATCATTGGAGGAAATGGCTACAACCTACCCAACTACCCAGGAAGAAATGGCGCAGATTAACGGCGTTGGGATGGGGAAAGTGGTGAAGTTTGGAAAGCAATTTCTAGATGCGATCATTCGCTATGTGGATGAGAATGAGATTGAAACTGCAAAGGAGGTCGTCGTTAAGTCGACAGTTAATAAATCTAAAATCAAGATCTACATTATTCAACAGGTGGATCGGAAAATTGATTTAGATTTGATTGCGGAGCAGAAGGAATTAAGCATGGCGGAGCTGATTGAGGAGATTGAAGCCATTTGCTATTCTGGGACTAAATTGAATTTAGATTATTTTATCAATCAGGTGATTGAACCCGACAAACAAGATGAAATTTTTGAGTATTTCATGTCGGCAGACACAGACAACATCGCTCAGGCGATGGATGAATGTAATATTGAAGATGTAAGTGAAGAAGAATTGCGTTTGATGCGCATTAAGTTTTTGAGTGAATTAGCCAATTAAATTTATGAATGTTTTAATTATCGGGTCGGGGGGTCGTGAGCATGCATTTGCATGGAAAATTTCCCAAAGTCCTTTACTAAGTAGTTTATTTTTTGCCCCGGGAAATCCGGGAACAGCCACATTAGGCACAAATTTACCGGTTGGTGTAGCAGATTTAGCAGGTATAGCACGCGTAATCCGCGAAAATAACATCGAATTAGTTGTTGTTGGCCCTGAGGAACCTTTAGTTAAAGGAGTACGTGATTATATTGAGTCGCAGGCCGACCTACAACATGTGGGAATTGTAGGCCCAGGAGCATCGGGAGCGCGTTTAGAGGGCAGCAAGGATTTTTCGAAAAATTTCATGCATACCTATGGGGTACCAACCGCCGCGTCTGAGACCTTTACCAAAGATAGCCTTGAGGCAGGATTAGCCTATTTAGAAAAACAATCTTTGCCTATCGTGTTAAAAGCAGATGGCCTTGCGGCAGGTAAAGGAGTCATTATAGCCCAATCACTCGCGGAGGCCCAAACAGCTTTAAAAGAAATGCTGGTGGATGCCAAGTTTGGAGCCGCTTCCGACAAAGTTGTGATAGAGCAATTTTTGCGTGGTATTGAGTTATCCGTATTTGTTTTGACGGATGGCGAAAATTATGTTGTTCTACCAGAAGCAAAAGATTATAAACGCATTGGAGAAAATGACGAAGGATTAAATACAGGAGGTATGGGTGCTGTTTCTCCCGTGCCATTTGCTACAGCCAAATTCATGGAGGTTGTGGATCAAAAAGTAATCAAGCCAACACTCGCTGGCTTGAAGAAAGAGGGAATTCGATACCAAGGATTTATATTTATTGGATTGATGAATCATGAGGGTGAACCTTATGTGATTGAATACAATGCACGAATGGGAGATCCGGAAACGGAGGTAGTCTTACCTAGAATCGAATCTGATTTCTTATCTTTGCTTCTTGCGGCTGCGCGAGGCACCTTGCACGAGGAGAAAATTCAAATCTCGGAGCAATTTGCTGTAACAACAATGGTTGTAGCTGGCGGTTACCCAGAAGAATACAGAAAGGGTGATGTGATTAGTGGCTTAGATCAAGTGACAGATGCAATTGTCTTCCAAGCGGGAACGCGGGAAGAAAATGGACAAATTTTGACTAGTGGGGGGCGGGTAATCGCACTCACAGCAACTTCAAATACCCTGGAGAAGGCGATACAAAAGTCTCAAAAGGCGGCCCAATCGGTCCAGTTTGAAGGTAAAAACTTTAGAAGAGATATTGGTCTCGACATCCTACGTTTCAAAGGATAAGTGATCGATGGAATCAATAAATTATGGCATGTAAATCGTGTTCAACAGGATCTTGTGGATCCAAAGGTGTAGAAGGAGAAGTTGCGGGCTGCCAAAGTAATGGCGGTTGCGGCACGGGTGGGTGCAATAAAATGAATGTTTTTGATTGGCTATCCGACTTGGATGTTCCTCAATTTCAGCGTTTCCATGTCGTAGAAGTTAAGTTCAAAGGAGGACGAAAAGAATATTTTCGAAATGCGAATAGCTTACTTTTGCATACGGGAGATGCGGTCATGGTGGAATCTACCTCGGGTATTCATCTTGGCGTAGTTTCGCTACAGGGTGAATTAGTTCGCTTGCAATTGATGAAAAAATCGATCAAAGACGATGATAACTTAAAAACTATCCTTCGAATCGCGAGCGAAAAAGATCTCGAAAAACATGCCCAAATGATTGCGCGGGATATGCCAACCATGTACCGTGGCCGACAAATTATCGGAGATCTTAAACTAAACATGAAGCTCTCGGATGTTGAATTTCAATCAGACGGAACAAAAGCAATCTTCTATTATTCCTCAGAGGACCGTGTTGATTTTCGGGAACTGATCAAAATACTTGCGACCGAATTCAAAGTACGCGTAGAAATGAAACAAATTTCATCTCGTCAGGAGGCAGGTCGTTTAGGAGGAATAGGTGTTTGTGGGCGTGAGTTATGCTGCTCCACGTGGCTTACCGACTTTAAAAATGTAACAACTTCGGCGGCACGTTATCAAAATCTATCCCTTAATCCGGTTAAGTTAAGTGGCCAATGTGGGCGGCTAAAATGCTGCTTAAATTACGAGCTTGAGACTTATATGGATGCGCTAAAAAGCATTCCTACGATTGAAGGCCGCCTAAAAACAAAAAAGGGAGAAGCAATTTTACAGAAGACCGATATCTTCAAACGCATGATGTGGTTTGGTATAGTGGGAGAAGAAGCCATTTGGATTCCTGTTAGCTGTGATCGTGTAAAGGAAATTATTGACTTGAATAAAAAGGGAATTATTCCTGAGTCATTCAGTGATTTAAATCCAGATGCCCCAGTCGCTGAAAAGCCAAGCTTATCTGAATTGAATTCAGATTTAGAGCGTATGGATAAGAAATACGGCGGCAAAAAACCAGGCGCCGGAAATGGTAAAGGAGGAAATCGCGGAGGTCGTGATCGTTTCGAAAATAGAGGACCTCGCCCAGACCGTGGGCCAAGACCAGATAACCGTGGGCCAAAACCGACAGGAGATAACACATCAACCGATGGCGCTAACGCCGAAAATCGGGCTCCGAGGCCTGAACGAGGCCCAAGACCAGACAACCGGGGACCACGGCCAGAGCGTGGGCCACGGCCAGAAAATCGCAGTCCACAACCTAATTCCGAGGTAAATCCTTCGGCTGATGGTGCGGCAGCGGATGGCCAACCGAAACCATTCAAGAAAAAGTTTAAGAAAAAGTTCAAGCCAAGACCCCCACGCGAAGGTGGATCATCTGAAGCCCCCTCAGCCTAAATACAAATGAAAATAACCTTTAACATTTTATGGGTTATGGGATTGATAAGCCTCTTAAGTAGTTCTTGTCAATCGGATGCAGTTTTTGACCAAACTGAATCATTGGCTGAAAATGGCTGGGTGCAAAAAAAACAAGTTGTATTCCCATTTGAGATCCAAGATACCGTACAAACATATGATTTGTACGTAGCCATGCGACAGTCTAATGAATACCCGTTTTATAATTTGTATTTCAATTGCCGGCTTACCCAAGAAAATAAGCTCGTTTGGAAAAAAGCATTTGCGGAGGCTATTTTGTATGATCCCAAAACAGGAAAGCCCAAAGGCGGAGGTGTAGGAGATATGTATAGTCATACCTACCCCATTTTTAAAGGCCTAAAATTCCCGCGTCGCGGGAAATACCAGGTAGAGCTGGAACAATACATGCGGACAGATACGTTAAGCGGCGTAGTTTCGATAGGTGCCTCATTAATCCCTAGCCCAAAATAACTATGGCCAAGATTGACGACATCGATAAACAAATTTTAGCCTTTCTTCATGAAGATGCCTTTTTGTCGAATAAAGAAATGGCCGCTCGATTAGGCATGAGTGCTACTCCCATTCATGAACGAATAAAACGCATGGAAAAAGAAGGAGTCATCACCGGATACCGAGCAATGATCAACCCGAATAAATTAGGTAAATCACTGACCGTATTTTGTGATATTTCACTGAAAGAACATGCAGCGGATTACCTCAAGCAATTTGAAACAGATGTCATGTCCTTACTGGAAGTTCAGGAGTGTTATTGCGTCTCGGGACACAGCGACTTTTTGTTAAAAATAGTTGTTTCCGACATGGATGAATACCGGAATTTCATCTTACATAAATTAGCAAGTATCAAAAACATTGGAAATGCGCAAAGCCATTTTGTCATGAATCAAATACAAAATGAACAAATATTACCTTGGCTGAATCAAGGAAAAAAAGAATAAACCTACAATTGAGGATAGCTTAATTCGCAAAACTCAATAACTTAAACTTTGATTTAAACCGTTTGACTACTTACACATGAATAAAGTTACAAAATCGATCCTTGGAGTTTTGATCGTAGCCTTAGTTTTAGGACTGGCTTTTTATCCAAAAATCAAAAAATCTTTCAGCAAAGAAAAAACGGAAGATTCCAAAAAAGACAAAAATGCGAAAGGAGGCAAAACCTCCGTTGTCGTTACTGTGATCAAATCTACTCGATTAGATGATTTAATTAGCTCGACAGGATCTATTTTGCCCAATGAAGAAGTTGAGGTTCGCTCTGAAATTGCAGGTAGAATCATCGCATTAAATATCAAAGAAGGGGATGTCGTTAAAAAAGGAACCGTTTTGTTCCGAATCAATGACGATGATTTACAAGCCCGCTTGCGGAAACTTGGCTTCAACAAAAAATTAGCTGAAGACAATGAAGCACGCCAAAAGGTTTTATTGCAAAAAGAAGCAATTTCCCAGCGAGAATATGACATTGCCGTAAACTCAGTAAACACAATCTCTGCTGACATTGAAGATCTGAAAGCTCAAATTTTAAAGACAACCGTTTTAGCACCTTTCTCTGGTACGATTGGCTTTCGCTATGTTTCATTAGGAAGTTACATATCTCCTACAACACGAATCGCAACATTAACCAATACAAATCCAGCAAAAATTGAATTTTCGATTCCTGCAAAATATGCAACAGCAATTCGCAATGGAAGTACAATTGAGTTTGTAACTGAAAATGAGGAAAAAATGTATCGCGGAAATGTCTATGCGATTGATCCAAAAATTGATCCATTAACACGTACCCTTCAAATTAGAGCATTAGCTCCTAATCCATCAGGCAGCCTTGTTCCAGGAGCATTCGCGAAAGTGAATTTGATCCTAAAAACAAAAGGAAGTGCCATCTTAATTCCTACGGAAGCGGTGGTGCCAGAAGCAAAAGGAAGTCGGGTGTTCATTGTGAAAAATGGGAAATCTATTCCTGTAAAAGTAGAACTGGGTAACCGTGGCGAAAAGAATGTAGAAATTCTTTCAGGCTTGAGCGTTGGCGACACGCTTATTACGAATGGAATCATTCAGGTAAAACCAGACGGCGAAGTTGATATAAAAGAAGTTCTTCAATAAATATACATGCTCTGGAAACGGTCCGTATGGCAATATAAATGGCGCAAGCTAGCTCATGTGCTAGCCGCCCAAATTGCCTATGTCCGTTTGTATGCACGGGTTAAAGTTCAAAAGTGGCAACAACCGAACGATACCGTGATTGGCATTTTACTCGCGGAACATCTCGGGGATATTGTTGCCGCAGAACCGATAATCGACGCATTGATTAAGAAATTTTCGAATGCAAAGATCACTTGGATTATAAAACCCGCTTTTCGTGCTTTACTCGAGAATCACCCAAAAATTGATTCACTTATCGATGAACCAAGTGTATTGTTTAGTATGTATGTGTCAAAAAAACATCCTTTTGATGTGTTTTATAATCTACATATGAATGACTTGCGGAGCGATGCCTACTTCCCTGGACGATTTTTGGTCAATCCCAAAGCCACCGAATTAGGCCTCACAAAGGCAAATTACCTGAGTCACTTTAATTTGTTAGAAGTTGTTTCGCAGTTAGCTGATCTTGGAAAAATGACAGGTTATCCGCACATCTACCTTGAAAAAGACACAAAAAACAGTGATTTGAGAAAACCCTATTGGGTCATTCACCGCAAGTCAAACGCCCAAATGCGTGATTGGCAAGATCATTTATGGTGCCAATTACTTGATCAAATCCTCGCGGAAAACGACATCGATGTAGTTGAAATCGGGGTAATTGAACCATTAACTTACCATTCACCTAAATTCCAATCGCTGGTGGGTAAAACGAGCCTGAATGAAACCTTACGCATTGTGCGGGATGCAGAATTTTTCATTGGCGTTGAATCTGGACCAGCACATATAGCCAATGCATTTCGAATTCCTGCCTTAATTTTATGTGGCAGATTTGTAAATTTCGACCGATACAATGTCTATTCTGGGGCTTATCAAAATGATGGTATTGCCCAGATAGTATTTAACCCAACAGGTACAGCATCTGAATTGACATTTGAAGATGTTTATGCCCAACTCCCTCAAAAAAACCTAGCTTAACATATGGCCTCATTATCAGAAACTAGTATTAAACGCCCCGTTCTATCCATAGTGATGTCGGTCTCGATCATTGTATTTGGCTTGATCGGATATTCCTATTTAGGAATTCGCGAATATCCATCCGTTGACCCACCCGTCGTTACCGTACAAACAAGTTATACAGGTGCGAATGCTGACATTATCGAATCTCAAATTACGGAACCATTAGAAGAATCAATTAACGGTATTGCGGGTATTAAAACACTTTCGAGCTCAAGCCGCGATGGTCGTTCCAACATTACAGTGGAATTTGATTTAGCCGTAAACATTGAGGATGCAGCCAATGACGTGCGTGACCGTGTTTCTCGTTCCATGGCCTTGTTACCCAAGGACGTTGATCCACCGGTCGTTTCAAAAGCGGATGCAGATTCGAACCCAATTTATAACCTGAATATTTATTCTAATACACGTGATTTATTAAGCCTAAATGAAATCGCAACGCGAAATGTAAAAGAGAAATTACAAACGATTCCAGGTGTTTCCTCGGTGCAAATGTGGGGTGAAAAAAAATATGCCATGCGTTTGCATATCGACCCAGAACGCTTAGCCTCTTTCCGTTTGACGGCACCCGATATTGTTAATGCGTTAACCAAACAAAATATTGAATTACCTTCCGGTAGTATTGAAGGTAATAATACAGAACTAACGGTACGGACGCAAGGGCGTTTAACCACCGTAGATGATTTTAATAACCTGATTATCCGTGAAGAGGGAGACCGTTCGGTTAAATTTTCAGATGTGGGTAATGCGGAGTTGGCACCAGAAAACGAGAAAACATTCTTCAAGCGCGATATGGTACCGATGATTTCGATTGCGGTTATCCCACAACCAGGGTCCAATCAAATCGACATTGTAGATCAAATCCATAAAAAATTAACTCAAATTCAAACAACCATCCCGAGCGATGTGATTTTGAAGGAAGGATTTGACAATACAAAATACGTGCGTAAATCAATCGAAGAAGTGGAGGAAACGATTCTAATTGCCATCCTCTTAGTAACGATTGTCATCTTCCTTTTCTTGCGTGATTGGCGCTCAACAATTATTCCGCTTACCGCAATTCCAGTTTCGTTAATCGGTGTGTTCTTTTTCATGTATTTGGCAGGCTTTTCAATCAATGTACTTACATTGCTGGGAATCGTCTTATCCATCGGACTTGTTGTAGATGATGCCATTGTGGTATTGGAGAATATTTACTCCAAAATTGAGGAAGGATTAACACCGTGGCAAGCTGCGTTAGCCGGATCAAACGAAATCTATTTCGCCGTTATTTCAACTACGGTAACGCTGGCGGCTGTATTTTTACCTGTAATTTTCTTGGAGGGAATTACCGGCCAATTGTTCCGCGAATTTGGTATAGTCGTGGCTGGTTCCGTAATCATTTCAGCCTTTGTTTCGCTGACTTTAACTCCTATGTTAAGCTCGAAACTACTCAAAGGAGGTCATTCCAAGCCTTGGTTTTACAGAGTAACTGAGCCATTCTTTGTTTGGATGACAACAGCTTACGAAGATTCACTTAACTCATTTCTTAAGGTTCGTTGGATTGCCTGGGTGGTCATGGTCGGCTTAATCGGGATTATCTATACCCTATTTAAAACAGGTGCAATTCCTTCTGAGTTAGCACCTTTAGAAGACCGTGGACAAATGCGGATCAGTGCCACGGCACCTGAAGGCTCTACATTTGATTACATGCTGAATTTTACAGATGAAATCACCAATTTCATCATGAAGGAAATCCCGGAATCAGAGCGAAATGCGATTTATACCATTACCTCACCGGGTTTTGGAAATGCAGGATCAAACTCAGGGATGATTCGTATACTTTTAAGAGATACGACGAATCGTAGGAGCCAACAAGCCATTGTGGATGCGATTCAGCCTAAAGTGAAAAAATTCACAGGGGCAAAATCAATTGTCATTCAAGAGCCTACCTTGCAAACTGGCCAGCGAGGTGGTGGAGGATTGCCGGTGGCCTTTGTTATTCAGGCACCAAATTTCGATAAACTCAAAAAGATGATGCCTCAGTTTATGGCCAAAGTTCGCGAGTCTCCTAAATTTGAAATTGCAGATATCAATTTGAAATTTACTAAGCCAGAATTACGCCTAGAAATCGACCGCTCCAAAGCACAAAATTTAGGAGTTTCTATTCAGGATGTTGCACAAACACTTCAGCTAGGCCTTTCAGGTCGTCGATTTGGCTACTTCATTATGGATGGAAAACAATATCAGGTAATTGGCCAGATTAATCGTACGTCACGTAACGATGTAAACGATCTTAAGTCTTTGTATGTGAAAAATAACCGTGGAGATTTGATTCAATTGGACAACATGGTGAAGATTACGGAACAAAGTACACCGCCACAACTTTTCCGTTTCAACCGTTATTCTGCCGCAACAGTGACTGCCCAAATGGCAAAAGGAGTGACGTTGGGTGAGGCACTTGATGAAATGGACAAATTAGCGAAAGAAACATTTGATGAATCTTTCTCAACGGCCTATGATGGACAAAGTAAGCAATTTAAGGAATCCAGTTCCTCATTACTTTTTGCATTCGCATTAGCCATCCTATTGATATACTTGATTCTTTCAGCACAATTTGAAAGCTTTGTGGATCCATTTATCATCCTATTTACCGTTCCACTAGCTGTAGCAGGTGCATTATTATCTCTGTGGGATTTCGGGCAAACATTGAATATTTTCTCGCAAATTGGAGTAATCGTATTGATTGGTCTCGTTACCAAAAACGGTATTCTAATTGTAGAATTTGCAAATCAACAAAAAGAAACGGGGCTCTTGAAAATGGAAGCGGTGAAAAATGCGGCATCCGCACGTTTCCGTCCCATTATTATGACATCGCTCTGTACCATTTTGGGTATTTTACCGATCGCATTAGCCTTAGGCTCGGGCTCGCAAAGCCGTGTTTCGATGGGTATTGCGGTTGTAGGAGGTATGTTGTTCTCCACTACCCTTACATTATACATCATTCCTGCAATTTACAGTTACATGTCATCTAGCCGGAAAAAAATTGAACATGACTAACGACGAGATTTGGATGCAACGTGCCTTAGACCTAGCCCTGCTGGGAGATGGGCACGTAGCACCCAATCCGTTAGTTGGCTGTGTCATCGTTCGCGACCATCAGCTCATAGGTGAAGGATTTCACGCAAAATATGGAGGTCCGCATGCAGAAGTAAATGCCTTTCAAAATCTTCAACAATCCGCAGCAGGCGCGACTGTTTATGTTAGCCTAGAGCCTTGCAGTCATTTCGGCAAAACTCCCCCCTGTGCAGATTTACTTATTCGCGAAAAAGTAGCCCGCGTGGTTATCTGTAATTTAGACCCTAATCCGTTGGTGGCTGGACAAGGAGTTCAACGATTAATTCAGGCCGGAATTACTGTTGACCTAGGTATTTTGGAATCCCAAGGCACAAAGATTAATCGACGCTTTTTCCTATTTCATAAAAAATCAAGGCCGTGGATCACACTTAAATTTGCCGAGTCTGCGGATGGGTTTATAGCTGAAGAAAAAGGAAATCCTGTTGTTTTTTCAAATGCAGTGAGCCAACAGCTCGTTCACAAATTGCGAACGCAGCATCAGGCAATCCTTATTGGAGTTAACACGGCAAATACAGATAACCCAACATTAAATGCACGTTTTTGGCCAGGAAAGTCTCCCTTGCGGATGGTCATTGATCCACAGAACCGTATGCGTCGCGATATTACCTTGCTTACAGATGATGAACCACTCCTTGTTTTTACACGCAACTTTGCCGATACTGTTGGATATAAACAGTGGATTTCTCTCGGAGAAAATATGTTGGAGGGAATCATGACTTACTGCCACAAACAAGGCATTCAATCTATCTTGGTTGAAGGAGGTACCCATACCTTAGACTCATTTTATGCGGCAGGATTTTGCGATGAAATATTAAAAATTCAATCAAAGGTCTCCCTTCAAAAAGGTATAAAAAGCCCATTCAGAGACCATTCTTGGGAAATAATCGAACAAGTAGGGGCAGATAATCGCTGGTTACGCGCCAAAGAAAATTTGAGCTAATAAATACAAGTTAAGACTCAAAATGATGGCGCTGATAATCCATGCACTCACCGTTAACCAGGGGGCATTGACAAATTTTCCCATCTTTTTGGCATCACTTGTGAACCAAACTAATGGAATCACAGCAAAGCTTAGTTGCATCGAAAGTACAACTTGACTAAAAATCAATAAATCTCCAATCCTACTTTCTCCCCACACCCAGGTAATAAAAAAGGCAGGTAAAATCGCAAGTAAGCGCGTAATTAGACGACGAATCCATGGTTTAAGACGCAGGTCTAAAAACCCTTCCATGACAATTTGACCAGCTAGTGTTCCCGTTAATGTCGCATTTTGTCCAGATGCTAAAAGGGCTACAGCAAATAAAATAGCCGCCCATCGGCTTCCCAAGGCTGGATTCAATAATTCAAATGCATCTCGAATATCAGCCACCTGTTGTTGGCCACTCCAATGAAAAGCGGCGGCGGCTAAAATTAGAATGGCCGCATTGATAAAAAAGGCTAAGCTTAAAGAAATGGTAGAATCCCACGTAGCAAATTTGATGGCTTTGGCACGTTGCTCATCCGTGTGCGCAAATGCGCGCGTTTGCACAATACTTGAATGTAGATACAAATTATGTGGCATAACCGTGGCACCCAAAATACCAATGGCTACATACAGCTGATTCGAATCTTGAAAAATGATTGGGTTGGGAATCAGGCCTTCTAGAATTGGCCCAATTTCGGGTTGGGCTAAGAAAATCTCATATAAAAAGCAGATACTAATAACACCTAACAAAGCCAACACTATGGATTCCAATACCCTAAATCCTCGATTTTGAAAATAAAGTATTAAAAAGACATCCAGAATTGTAATCACAATTCCTCCTAAGATAGGTATCCCAAATAAAAGGTGCAATGCTAATGCAGACCCAATTACCTCAGCTAAATCACAGGCTGCAATCGCGACTTCACAAATTACCCAGAGAAAAACGGCAACCGGCTTGGAGAAGGCATCACCGCATGCTTGCGCTAAATCTCTACCCGTGGCTACACCTAATTTAAGTGCAAGGTGTTGCAGAAGAATGGCAAATAAACTTGAAATTAAAATAACCGATAAGAGTGTATATCCAAATTGGGCCCCACCCGCCAAATCAGTAGCCCAGTTTCCAGGATCCATATACCCCACTGCCACCATAAATCCTGGGCCCATGAATGCTCTCAAATTCTTCCAAAAGCCTCCACCCTGCGGAATCGGAATACTCGCATAGACCTCACTAAGTGAATGAGTTTTAACTTCAGAACGCCAAGGCTTAGACATAGGCACTAATTTAAAAACCAAATATAAAGAATATTCTAAAATAATTTTTAGTCTAGCCTAAAAATTTTATTCCATAATATTTTGTATTTTTGATTTTCGACCCTTTGCTATGGCTATTTCTTTTGCTGAAGAAAACTATCTAAAAATCATTTACCGACTCTCCGAGTCGACAACAGAGGATATTTCTACCAATGCCATTGCAGAATTAACTCAAAACAAAGCAGCCTCCGTCACAGACATGCTCCGAAAAATGTCAGATAAAGGCTGGGTAAACTACCAAAAGTACCAGGGTGTTCGTTTGAGCGAAGTGGGCGAAAAAATTGCATTAGATATTGTTCGGAAACATCGTTTGTGGGAGGTGTTTCTTGTGAAAAAAATGGGGTTCAACTGGGATGAAGTACATGAAATTGCGGAACAACTTGAACATATCGAGTCAGAAGAACTCATTGATAAACTTGATGCGTTCTTAGATTTTCCACGAACTGACCCACATGGAGATCCCATTCCCAATAAAGAAGGGATTCTACCTCAACTAGGATACATTCCTTTGTCTGAAATGACCATTGGGAAGGCCGGAAAGTTAGTTGGTGTCGCCCAAGACTCTGCTGTATTCTTGCAGTTACTAACGAAACTGAACTTAACCTTGGGGGCAAAATTAGAGATAACAGAGATCAATGCTTTTGATTTGTCTGTTTCGCTGCGAATCGATGGCAATCCTCCTGTTTTGATCAGCCACGAAGTAGCTAAAAACGTATTAGTTAAACGCTAACTTAATAAATCAAGAACTTCGTCTTCACTTAAAGCGCGTAGGATACTTTCATCCGAGGTAACAAGGTCGTTGGCTAAATCCAACTTACGCTGCTGCAGTGACAGAATTTTCTCTTCCACGGTCTCCTTACTAATAAACTTATAGGTAAATACTGTTTTCTTCTGACCTATTCGGTGCGCTCGGTCTATCGCCTGCGCCTCTGCGGCAGGGTTCCACCAAGGATCTAATAAAAATACATAGTCGGCAGCTGTTAAATTCAATCCTACGCCACCTGCTTTCAAGGAAATCAGGAACACAGACTGCCCATCTTCTTTTTGGAAACTTTCGACTTGCCCCATGCGGTCAGAAGTACTTCCGTCTAAATAAGCATAGGCGATTCCTCGTTCATCTAATGCCTTACGGATCAACCCCAAATGCTGGACAAACTGACTGAATATCAGCACTTTATGATGTTGCTCAAGGACAGTCTCTAACTTCTCTAAAACGGCTTCCATCTTACCCGATTCGCCTGTAAACCCATCTTCACACAAGGCGGGATGATTCGCTAATTGGCGTAATTTGGTTAGTCCCTGCAAGACTGAAAAACGTGATTTCTGTAAACCTTCATCCTTAATCTGTTTCAATAACACATCTCGGTAGAAAGATTTCGTCTTATCGTAAAGTCGCTCTTGCTCCTCTGACATAGTACAGTAGGTAATCGACTCCATCTTTTCAGGTAAGTCGGCCGCCACCTGCCTCTTTTCTCTTCGCAATAAATAAGGCTTAATCAAGAAATAAAGGCGCTTCTTTTGATCGCCATCTGCTTTTTTCTCGATGGGAATTTGAAACGAATCCTTGAAATATCGCTGCGTGCCCAGCAAACCTGTATTGACAAAATTCATCTGCGACCATAAGTCCATCGTTGAATTTTCCAACGGTGTTCCCGTCATAACTAAACGGTATTTAGCCGTTAATTTTTGAACAGCCTTGGTAATATTGGCAAGTGGATTTTTGATGGCTTGCGACTCATCCAAAATCACATAACTAAAGGATTGTTTTTCAAACCAATCGATATCCGATCGCACCATGCCAAATGAACAAAGGATTAAATCAACTTTACCAATTTGGGCTTGTAATTTTTCACGTTGCGGCCCGCTATAAACAAGTACGCGCAATTGGGGCGTAAATTTCTTCGCCTCCATTTCCCAGTTATACAATAAAGAGGTAGGCATAACAAGTAAGGAAGGCAACGTTTCCCCTTGCTCTTTCAAACTTTGCAATAAACAAAGTGTTTGTACGGTCTTACCTAGACCCATGTCATCAGCCAAACAGGCACCTAAGCCTGCCACTTGGCGAGTCCGCATCCAGCGATACCCCTCAAGCTGATAAGGACGAAGCGTGCCTTTGAAATTCTTTGGAATTGGGAATTCCTTCGTCTCTAATTTTAAGTCATTGAGGGTTTTGGCTTTCAATGATGTCTTCACCAGATCTTGATTCTCCCACTCTTGTATCAATTGAAAATGCTGCCTGCGCAAGTAAACACCATCTTCACCTGGGCGTGTCTCAGAGAAATAGAATAAATCTTGGTAATCATGAAACCAGTTGTCTGGAATAATGGCGATGGAACCATCTGGCAAATGAAACTCCTTTTTCTTCTGAAGAATTAATTGCCGAATCTTTAAGAAAGGTATTTGGAATTGGCCAAACGAGATAATGGCTTGTATATCAAACCAATCAAATTTTTCACCAATGCGAATTTTAATTTCTGGCTTCCCTAAGAAGTAGCGCGGCGCAGAACCGTCTCCTTTAAATTGGACGGTAAAGCCTGCCTGATCCAACTCCTGCTTATGGGCTGTTAACCATTGAACAGCATCGGAGCGCGATATGGTCGCTCGACCATCCGCTTCCATGGGAAGGCCCATAGTCTTTAAACTTTGAAAACTTCGTTTTTCTTTGACCAGCGACCGCATAATTTTTTGAAATGCATAGCTGTCTCCTTTCTTTTCAAATAGTACATTTGCCTCCGCTGCTAAGCCATCCCAAGGGAAACGGTTATTCCCATATTGGAATGAAAGGGTAAATTGCCACCGATCAGCTGCCTCTAATGCCTTTTTTGAACTTGGTTTTTCGTCACCATCTACCTTTGGAACAATCGGACCATAGGACAATAAATACTGGCAATTCTTCTCGGTATTTGTAATCTCAAAGCCTTTGGCATGGACAGGATACCTGGCAACCATGGCTTTGACAAATTTACGAAAATAGTCCTCCTCCATATTTTTGGGGATGACAACAAACTTTTTTGTGAGAAAAGCCCGAAGTTTTTTCCCTTCTAACTGAGGCTTAAAATGATATAACTTTTGATTTAAAAGCATCCATGCAGGCTCATCACACAAGATCAACGCATCCTTATACTGAAACTCAAGTTTATTTCCCTGATACTTTAGCGTAGGAAAGTAATGTGTATTCTCCTCATTGCGCATGAAATGAAACAAAACCTCGACCGGATCAGCTTGAATCTGCACTGCTTGCCGCATCGGGTTTCCGTCATTTCCCATGATGAAGAGAGTTTTGTCTGGACAAATCAATTCAAAGATTTGACTACGTCTGCGTTCAATTGTAGCATGAACGGCATCCGCAATTTCTTTATCTCCTTTTTCTGGATCGAAAGTCTTTAGGTAAAACTCTTCAATTGTTTTCCGCTTTGAGGTATTATACTTCTCAAAAATCGCAGCCGGCTTCATTCCCTCAATCAACTTCACACAAGCTTCATCGCGGTCATCTAAACCTGCCGCAAATTCATGGTAATTCCGCGATGTAAGGGTCTGATATTCCCAAGTAAGATGCCCCTTATCATTTAACTGCACGACAAACACCTCGAACAAATAGCCGAGGCATTCATGTGACAAAATAGAATAAACAACCTGGAAAGGTTTGTTCGGGGAGATCTTCATGTGCTGTAAAAAACTCGAATCACCGAGTTATAAGCGTAAAACCTTCAAAAATAAGGGTTTTTCATGAATTAATGATTTTTTTGCCGATATTTTAATCTATGCCTTCCGAAGACGTAGACAAGTCCATGGCCCTTTTTCGGTTTGCCCGTGTAAGGCAATCCCCAAACGTGCTGCAGCTTCTTGGAGCTGAGGCACATCGGACGCATAAAACCCACTTAAGAACAAATATCCGCCAGGGACAATGCGTTTGGAGTATTCTTCCATCTCATCAAGCAAGATATTCCGATTGATGTTCGCGATCAATACATCATAGGTCGTAGCATCTTCATCCCGTATCGTTCCTTGCGCAAATGTAACATTCGGGCAATCATTTAGTCCCGCATTTTCAATGGCGTTTTCGACTGACCAGGCATCAATATCAAAGCCGCGCGCATGTGATGCGCCAAGCTTACTTGCTAAAAGCGCTAAAATTCCCGTCCCAGTTCCCGCATCCAGCACGGATTTATTCGACAGGTCCAAAGTTAAAAGTGCAGACACTAATAAAGATGTTGTCTCATGATGACCGGTACCAAAAGACATTTTAGGGTTAATGACGATTTCAATCGGGAATTCACCTACTGGTTCATGAAAACTAGCTCGAATATATACGTGGTCAGAAATGCAAATCGGATCATAATTAGTTTCCCAAACAGCATTCCAATTCTCTTTTTCAATATCATGATAGGTGACATCAATGGACCCTAAAAAGCGATAACGATCAATAATTTCTTGTACATGTGACGCATCATACACATCTGCTGGACAATATGCAGCTAATCCGGAATCTAAATCTTCGAAGATATCAAATCCAATCTCGCCCAACTCGGCCATTAAAATATCCGTTATCTCAGCGGATGCTGAAATAAGCAATTGCTTCGTAGCCATGCAAAAATTTATTTATTGGTGGGGGGATTGGGGTCTTTTTTCCCAAAAACTGAAAAATGTATATAGCGTTTTGGTTGCGTTCTAAAGTCAATCAATAAACGATCTAAATCTTCAATTGACTTATTCAAGCCTGTATATAGTGAATCATTTGTCAAAAACTTACCTGCGCTTCCCTGACCTTGTTCTAATTTTGAAACAATACGCTGAAGCGACGTAATGGCAAGCCCTGCCTCATGAATTGTTTGTCCAATACGTGCCGCTTGAATTGAATCGGCAACTGAATTAAATTTAGTCAAAAGCGGTTTCAATTCCTTTTCTGTCTCAATTAAACTCAGTGAAAGGTTCCGCATATTTGCTGTAATCTGCTTAATATTCACACTATTCTCTTCGACTAATGTACTAACGGATCCATCAATATTCGAAACCGTACGATTAGAATTTTCGATTAAGCGATTAAGATACAAACCTGTTTTCTCAAACTTAGCGCTCACTTTACGAAACGATACAAGAAGAGAATCGGCATTAGACAACACAGGTAATGCACGTTCCTTTAACAAAGAAGAGAGCCCTTTTTCATTTATGCCAGGTATAATGGACTCATCAGCAAGAGCACCTTTTCCAGCTAACTCCAATCGAATAACTTTTCCTCCCAGCAATGCCCCATCAGACAAGACAGCGACTGTTTTATCCGGTAAAATTAGGCCTTTGTTTACCCAAATCTCAACTTTGATTTTATTGCCATCGGCTGGATCCAAAAAAACTTTTTTCACCTTACCCACCTCGACACCATTGACCATCACTTGATTAGATGCAGTCAATCCATCCACGTTATCGTATTGAATGAAATAGGTACTTGACTTCGAAAATAGGTCATTCCCTTTTAAGAAATTAAACCCAAAATAGAGGATTAAAAAGGCCATTAGGGCCAAAAAACCTACCTTTAATTCGTTGCTTTTGAACATTTGGGTTATTTTTCTATGTCTTCTTTGTACTTCTTAAATGCAGTTGTAATGGCTTCCGCAACTTGCGACTGACCATGCGCTGAATTCAAATATTCTTCCTCCTCGGCATTTGTCAAAAAGCCCGTCTCGATTAGGACGCTAGGCATTGCCGTACGCCAAATTACTAGAAATCCAGCCTGTTTTACCCCGAAACTTTTCCGTTTGTAAGTTTTCGAAAATTGATCTTCTACAAGCGAAGCGAACTTAACCGAACTTGCCATAAAGGCACTTTGGTAGTTGGCCATCATAATGTGCGCTAAAGGCGAATTTGGATCAAAGCCATTATAAACCGTTTGATAATCCTTTTCTTGCAAGATTACTGAGTTCTCCCGCTTAGCTACGTTCAAATTCCCATCCGTCTTATGTAAACCCATGGTATATGTTTCCGTACCATAGGCTGATTTGTTCAGAGCAGCATTGCAATGTACAGAAATAAATAAGTCTGCTTTGTTGCGATTAGCAATATCAGCACGCTCAAACAACTCAATAAATTCATCTGTTTCACGGGTGTAGATCACTTTTAAATCTGGATATTCCGCCTTCAACCTACGGCCCAACTCCAAAATTATCTTCAATGTGACTTTACCCTCGCGAGCACCCTTCGGTCCTAAACAACCAGGATCCTTCCCTCCATGGCCAGCATCCAAACAAACTGTACGAATAACATTCTTTTTCGGAGGATTCGGCGTAGGCTGAAGCTCCGCATGCACGTATCCAAAACCTAAAATCAAAGCAACACTAAAAAAAACTCGAATCGCTAAAATCATTAATTTTTCAATTATTAGACGTATAGTAAGGAGCAATGATGTAATTTTACAAATTCCATTGGCTCACGCAAAGATAATTTTTAAATTCCATTTGGTAAAGCAATCCACATATTACCTTTTTTTGTTCATAGGACTGTTCCTGGGTACCATGTCGGATTCATTCGCACAACGAGTCATTGTGAAAGATTCTGCCCAATCTCGTGTGATTAAACCAGACTCAATCACCAAATCTCAGGACCTACAAACAACGGTTTACTATTCAGCAGCTGACTCAACCATTTTAGATGCCGCTAACCAGGTCGTTCATTTGTACGGAAAAGCAAAGGTTAAGTATGGAGAAATTGGTTTGGAAGCCAATTACATTCGCTTAGATTGGGACTCAAATGAGGTTTTCGCCAGAGGAACCTATGATTCGACAGCGAAAAAAATGGAAGGATTGCCCGTATTTACGCAGGGGGGCGATAAATATGACTCGGATGAAATTCGCTATAATTTCAAAAGTAAACGCGCAGCCATTAAAGGTATTGTGACCCAGCAAGGCGAGGGATTTGTACAAGGTAAAACGGTAAAAAAGGATGAAGAAGAGAATCTCTATATCCGAAATGCCATTTACACCACATGTAACTTGAGTCATCCACACTTTCATATCAACGCAAGTAAAATCAAGGTCGTGGGTAAAAAAGAAATTATTTCTGGCCCTTTTCACTTTGAATTAAATGATATCCCCTTGCCAATTGGTTTACCTTTTGGCTTTTTCCCATATTCGCAGCCCAAGGAAGCCGGGAAATCTGGTATTTTGTTCCCAACCTATGGTGAAGAACCCACAGGCCGTGGATTCTATTTACGGGAAGGAGGTTATTATTGGGCTGCAAGCGAAAACATAGGCATTCGATTTACAGGTCAAATTTACTCGAAAGGGGGTTGGGGTCTAGGTGCTAACTCGCAGTATAACAAGCGCTATCGTTACAATGGAAGCTTTAACTTAGCCTTTAATCGAAATAGTAATGGCGATGAGTTTAACCCAACCAAGCGTACGGATTTTTCATTACAATGGTCGCACAGTCCACGCAGTCTGGGTAACTCAAGTTTCTCTGCCTCCGTGAATGTCGCATCAAATTCCTTCAATCAATTCAATACCTTCTCAACGCAACAATACCTAACTAATACCATTGGGTCTTCAGTACAATACACGAAAAATATAGGCCAAATTATTCGTACAGGTATCAATTTGCGAATCAACCAGAATACAACCACACGCGTTTTTGATGCTGGAACTGAATTCAATTTTGGGTTAAATCAGTTCCAACCATTTAAGCGTAAAAATTCTATCAGCGATCGATTTATGGACCAATTTCGTTTAGGACTAGATTTTTCTGGTAGCATATCCTTAACGAATCAAGTATCGGATCCATTTACACGCTATGAGTTTGATGTATTCCCTAGAGAGTCTAACAGCCAGCGCGGGGTAATTCAGAGACCTTTCGTTCCAACAACCGCGAATGATCTCCCGCCAGGGGTAGTTCCAGTCAATGCTAGCACAATTCCAATGCTTTTGGATAAGGCGCAAACAAAATTCCAGTATAGCGTCCCACTCGCATTACCCAATATTAAACTTACACCATACATCAACCTGACTCCAGGCGTTTCATTGTCTGGAAATATGTTTACCAGATCCTATAAATATACGTACATGCCTGTCGATTCAACCGTGCGTATTGATACCGTAGGAGGATTGCCAAAGTTCAATTCACAACTTTCATTTTCGGCAAGCATGAATACCCGTATGTATGGGACGGCACGATTTAAAAAAGGTAGACTGGAGGCTATACGACATACCGTTGTTCCTAGTGTAAGCTTAAGTTATGCTCCGGATGTTTCAGATCCATCCTTGGGTTATTTTCAAGATGTACGCATCAACAACCGTAAATTTATCAATGCGGCAGGCGAAACGCAAGTTGGTGACATCCGCCGTATTTCGAGTTTTGATCCACGCACATTAAGTTACGGTGGAGCCACGGGTGCCATTAGTTTTGGCATTCAAAATACGTTGGAGGCTAAGTTGAAAACTAAATCAGATACCGCCACTAATCAAAGTGAAAAAATTAATCTGATAGATAACTTTGGAATTAATGGCAGCTATAACTTTTTAGCTAAGGAATTTCCGCTGTCCAACCTTAGCTTCACAGCTAATTCGCGCGTGAGAGAATTTGATATCAACATTGGTGGAAGCATAGATCCTTACTTGTATGTACAAGACCAAGCATTTTTTGATATGGGTCGGCGAACAAATGATTTAATGCTGGGAAAGGGCGAGGGAATAGGTCGTTTGCAAGGACTTAATTTATCTATAGGCAGACGCTTTGCCCCTGCGAAAACTAAAGAAAAAACAAGCAAAGAGGGCAGTGAAGCCCAATTAAGGCAGATCAATCGAAATTTAGATGATTATGTCGACTGGAATCTGCCTTGGACATTCTCTTTCAGCTATCAATTTAGTTACAACCGCATGGGTTTAGCTGCTGCACAAAAAATTGCCGGACTTACCTTTCAAGGAGATGTAAGCCTATCCGAAAAATGGAAATTCTCAGTCTCGTCTGGATATGATTTTAAATTCAACGGTCTGACGTATACAAATATGTCTGTACACCGCGACTTACATTGCTGGGAAATGAATTTCAACTGGACCCCAATTGCAAGTCCATTTTATGGCCGCGCCAGTAATTATTCATTTGATCTTCGCGTGAAATCCACGTTACTTCAGGACTTAAAATTGTCTCGAAGAAGAAGCTTCTACGATAAAGGGGGCTTCTAGTTCAACTTATCTTTAAACGCTTTTAGGAATTTATCCATTTTGGGTTTAATGACGATTTGACAATATGGCTCCGATCCGTTTTGGTTAAAGTAATCTTGGTGATAATCTTCAGCAGGATAAAAAGTTGATGCAGCTGAGATCTCAGTTACAATAGGATTAGGGAACACGCGCTTCTCATTCAAATTCTTTTTCCAATTTTCCGCCGCCTGTTTTTGTGCATCATTTGAGAAAAATATAGCTGACCGGTATTGGGTTCCTACATCAGCACCTTGACGATTCAGGGTAGTTGGATCATGCGTCTGCCAAAACACCTCCAACAAGGTTTCAAATGATACGACATTAGGGTCATAAACAATCTGACATACTTCCGCATGACCCGTTAAACCGGTGCAAACTTCACGGTAAGTTGGCTGTTTAATTTTACCTCCCATGTAGCCTGAGGTGACTGACTGTACACCTTTGACACGCTGGTATACAGCTTCTACACACCAGAAACATCCGGCTCCAAATGTAATTGTATCTAATTTTGCGACTGTATTTTCTTGCATGGTAGGCTTTTTTATGGATGTGCCACCACAGGAAAAATGAAGAAATGCCCCAGCGATGCCTAGTATTAATCCGACCTTTTTCAAATAGATGCTCATATCCTTTTTTGATTTAATGTTGTTTTGTTGACTCAAAACGTAAGCAATATAACTACCCAAGTAGCTGAATAGTTTTCAAAATCTATTCCTGCTTCAATGACTTTCGCCAGACAAGATAACCAATTTGAGCGGTGTTTGATCAATTTTAGGCATACGGCTTCAAGGAGCTATGTGCAATAAAAAGTATAATCAAAAACTGAAACCCTAACATATCTACTAAATTCTCCCTTGGGAATCTTAGATCTACTTGATCCAAATAGTGATACAAAATTCAGTTGGATGTACAGCTTGGTTAACCTTTGGCTGAGTTTACAAACGCTTGATTACCGCCTGATTGAAATTGACTTTCTGTCCAGTTTTTCGAAGACTGAATTATTTGATTTGTATTCAGGAATGACTTGCTTGATTTTAGCTACCAACTCATTATTATCTCCATCAGCTAATATCTGAAGCATTTCGGCCACCTGAATTTCCATAAATGCGTATGTTGGCGTGTTAACTTTAGCAATTAAAATTTTAGGATGATGCGTTGAAAGCGTATTTTCGTCATTATTTAATAACTCTTCGTACAATTTTTCTCCAGGACGCAAGCCAGTATACTTAATTTCAATGTCGCGATCTACGCGCAATCCACTTAGCGTAATCATCTTCTTGGCCAAGTTGATAATTTTCACCGATTCTCCCATATCAAACACAAATACCTCACCCCCTTCTCCCATAGTTGCCGCTTCCAAAACAAGTTCGCATGCCTCTGGGATTGTCATAAAATATCGGGTAATCTCTGGATGGGTAACAGTTACAGGTCCACCGCGTTCAATTTGTTTCTTAAATAAGGGAATAACAGATCCATTTGATCCGAGTACATTGCCAAAGCGCGTCGCAATAAACTTCGTTCGCATCCCTTCCAGCTGATTCATGGATTGTGTGTACATCTCCGCAAAACGCTTCGTGGCACCCATCACATTGGTCGGATTTACAGCTTTATCTGTCGATACCATGACGAACTTATCTACACCATTTTCAGCGGCTAACTCGGCTAAAACTTGTGTTCCAATAATATTTATTTTGACAGCCTCATATGGATTTTTCTCCATCAGGGGCACGTGCTTGTAGGCTGCAGCATGAAACACGATTCCTGGCTTGTGCGTCTTGAATATAAATGCCATGCGCTGATAATCCGAGACATCAGCCACCTTAACAATTAATTCTGTATTAGAAGGAATTAGACCCGAAAGTTCATACTCCAAATCAAATAGACCTGATTCAGCTTGGTCAACTAAAATAATTTTAGCTGGGAAATAGGCAATTAATTGACGAACAATTTCACTGCCAATCGAACCTGCTGCACCTGTAACCATTATGGATTGTGAATTCATTTCTTCACCAATCCGCTTGTTGTTCATTTGGATTTCTTCACGCCCAAGCAAGTCTTCAATTTTGACATTGTGGATCTGATTGATGGCAAATTCGCCACCTACCCACTTATCTACTGGCGGTAAAGTTTTAACGACCACACCACGGTCTAGAAACACGTCTGAAATCTTCCTTTTTGCTTGTAAACCAATGTTATTGATGGCCATGATGACCTGTAATCCTTCGTAATTATCAACAAACTTATCTAGCGCCTCCACCAGACTATACACCCGAACGCCTTCGATTGTCTTATTGATTTTAGACTCATTGTCATCTATAAAACCTAATACTTGGTAGTTAATGCCCCGGTCGTTTTGAATAACATTTTTAGTTAGTAATCCTGAATATCCAGCACCATAAATCAACACCCCTACAGCAGGTTTAAATTCATTAATGAACGATTCATAGAACGATTTAACCAAGAATCGAAGGGTGACCATTAAGAACAGGCAGATGAAAAAATCGATCGCTAAAATGGAGAGTGGCACATACATCAACACGTCGAAACCACTGTAATATCGCAAGGCAATCGAAAACAGAGCAGCAATAAATGTCCCTGTAAATACCGCTTTTAAGATTAGCACGGCATCCTCAATACTCGTATGCCGAATAATGCCCGTAAATGACTGGAAATAAAGAAATGCTCCTATTCGAATTAAAAACAGGAATAAGAAATGAAACTGAAAGTTGTATAAATCAATCTCTTGATACTTGAAATTCGTACGCAATAGCGTAGCTAGCGTAAATGAGAACATGACTATCCCCAAGTCAATAACTAAAACCAGCCACCTAGAAAGGAAGCGATTTGAGTATTTTCGTATGAAGATAGATTGAGTCATGAAGGCAAAGTTACCAATAACTAGATAAAATAGGAACGAAATTTATTTTACGGAGAATTTAGATTTAATCTAAGGTAAATCGCATAAGCATTTCCCGAATACGGGGGACATCATTCCACATCATCACGTCGATCATCGAAAGGCCCGACAAAAATTCAGTACGATTACCTTGCGAATAGGGCGGTAGCTCGCCTTGAATAAACTGAAGATCTACTCCATGTGTAGCGAAACTTGGTTTATCATATAGAGCTTTCCCATTGGCCGCATTTATATAAACATTTTCACCAAAAGACTTCGTGATTTCCATGAGCCGCTCAGCGCGTCCCAAATTATCAGGTACGGTAAGCGCAGAACTGTAATAAAATTTCTTTTCGAGCGCGAGGTAATTCCACGTAGCTTGAATACTGCTACCCGCCAAATCTGCCAAACTAGTTGGCCGTTCAGCTAATACCCCTTCGATTAACGAACAAACCTCTTCTACATGTGGCGCTTTCTTATAAGAGGAACGCAATTGCACTAGGAACTTGGCTGCAAAATCCGAGTTCCAAGCAACGGTGGATTCGCGGATCGATTTATTTTGACTTTGCTTTTCCAGGGGAACTGTAAACATAAACTCATTCCCTTGCATGAGAATTCGATTCCGATTAATCCACCCCTTTTTTATAAACATGACATCGTCATACAACACAAAATGATCTACCGCTTGAACTAATTGAAAATAGCCCAAATAGGGAAAAAAATAAGGTTGCATAATTGCTACTGCCATGACTTATGCGCCGAATCCAGGGGCTGTTAAATTAACCAACTGATCTGATTTCATGACAATAACACGCTCCTCTGGCTTATCAGTCATATATCCAATTGCAGTGACATCAGAAATTTTTTCAATTTTCTCGTAATCAGCTTGCGACACCGTAAATACCAATTCATAATCTTCTCCCCCATTCAATGCTGCTGTCAATGGACTTAGATTAAATTCCGTAGCTGATAAATAAGTCTCATCGTCAATGGGAATATTCTTTTCAAAAATACGTGCTCCTGTACCTGATGCATTACATAAGTGAATTATCTCTGCAGCCAAGCCATCTGAACTATCAATCATCGAAGTAGGGACAACACCCAGATCTTGAAGTTCATGCGTAATATCAAAACGTGCCACAGGTTTCAACTGGCGCAATACAACATAACTTTTATTATCTAATTCAGGCTGCATCTCGGGGTTAGCCAAAAACACCTGTTTTTCGCGTTCCAATGATTGCAAACCAAGCAATGCCCCACCAAAATCTCCTGTCACACAAATAACATCGTTGGGTTTTGCCCCCGAACGTTTCACTAGATGGGGTGCATCAACAACACCTATTGCTGAAGCGGAGACAATTAAACCTTGTGGAGAAGCCGTCGTATCGCCACCAACAAGATCTATTTTGTAATCCTCACATGCATTTTTAACCCCACGATACAATTCCTCCACTGCCTCCACCGAGAATCGATTACTCAAGCCTAAGCCTAAGACCAATTGGGTAGGAATCGCATTCATCGCCGCTAAATCCGACAATACGACACTAACAATTTTATAACCCAAGTGTAATAGTGGCGTATAGGAAAGATCAAAATGTACACCTTCCATCAACAATTCAGTTGTTGTCACTGTTAATTTCCCACCTGAATCTAAGACCGCCGCATCATCTCCGATCCCCACTTTCGTCCAGCCTTGATGTGACTTAAAGGAATCAGCAAGCCGATTAATCAACCCAAATTCTCCGATACTGCCAATTTCTGTTCTATTTTCCATATATAAAAAAAGCCGCCCCAAAAGACGGCTAGTTATCCAAACTGATTTACTAAGGGTTAACCAAAGCTAAGTTAACACGCTTGTTACTTGCTTTTATGTATGTTGCTAACGTTTCTAAGCCTAAAGTTGTAGCAGTAGGTGTACCTACAATCCGAAACTCAATTGTCCCATTTGTGCCTGTTGGAGCCCCTTCAGGACCTTTCAGATTACTAAGTGTAATTTTACTATTATCCGTTGCAAGCACATAAGTTCCCGTAAATTGCTTGCCATCAAACTCAATGAGGGTTACCGAGCCAGCCACAGTTAGATCCAACTTGAATTGTGAATATCCACTCACGAGGTTCGCACTTCCTCCTTTCGTATATTGTGTGGTTCCGTCCCATTGTGCGGAACTAACTGACCATGATTTTTTAATCAATTCAGAAACGGGTGTAGGCGCATCTTTTGTACATCCTAGGAAAAAGAAGGCTGCAACTGCAATCAAAATTAAATTTTTCATGGTCGATTTTTTTACGTTGTAAAATTAAAAATCTTTAGGAATAAAACGGGGTTTGACTCTTTTTATTTAGTTTCGTGCAAATTCAAATGCTGTGACAACCGAGCTTCCTCATTTTACTAAATCTCAATTAGCCTTACGCAATGGGCAAGACAAGCCTGAGATTTGGATTGCATTTCAAGGCCTCATTTACGACATGACGTCATCGAAATTGTGGAAAAATGGAAAACATTATGAGCATTGGGCTGGACAAGATTTAACTTCTGAATTGGCAGATGCACCACACACAGCAAACGTATTTGAAAAATTTGCTCCTATCGGGATATTAATATGATATTAATCATTGAAAGTGGATCAACAAAAACTGAGTGGCGCTACATCGCTAGTCGCAACCAAGCGTACGAAAGTTTCTTCTCAGATGGCATCAATCCATATTACCAGTCCGCCGAAACTATCGCAAATACCCAAAAGTCAACATTAGAACGTATCGCCTCAAAAACTATCCAACACGTTTTTTACTATGGTACAGGGATTACAGATAAAGCGAAAAGTAGCCTTATCGAACAAGTCCTTCGGCCCTATATAGGACAAGCAAACATTACGGTTGAAAACGATTTGGTCGCAGCAGGTATTTCACTTTGTGGTACTGAACCTGGTATTGCATGCATTTTAGGGACTGGGGCAAACTCCGGATATTTTGAGGCAGGAAAGCTAATCGAACAAATTCCTCCTCTTGGATTTTGGCTAGGTGATGAAGGCAGCGGCGCAAATCTAGGCAAAAGGTTGATCTTAGCATATTTACATCATGATTTACCAACTGAATTGAGAGATTCTTTCCACAAAAGGTTCGGTGCCTTAAGTAGGCTTGATATAGTAGAACATGCCTACCAAAAAGAATTTCCCAATCGCTGGTTCGCCACATTTTCTAAATTCTTATTTGATCATCGCAAACATCCTTTTTGTTACAGCTTGATTGAAAAGGCTTTTCAGGATTTTTGCCAATTGTACCTTGTTAAGTATGAAGCTGCAAAATCAGTTCCAATTCACTTTACAGGATCTGTGGCATTTTATTATTCAGATATCTTGAAACGTGTTGTAACGAGTTTTGGGCTACGTATAGGTATTATCAGTGAAGCTCCAATGGCAGGGCTCACCCTTTTTCACAAAAAAATGATTTAGGATTTTTTCAAGAAAAATGGGGCGAGCTACAGGAATATTTTTTAACTTGCAGGCAGCCTAATCATCATCAACAAATTTCGCATGACAGCTTCTAATAAGTCCATTGGGACGAAACAAAAAGCATTGAACATCAACTTAGATCGTAGTATCTACGGGTCATTTGCAGAAATTGGAGCTGGGCAAGATGTTGCCGCCAATTTTTTCAAAGCAGGAGGAGCCTCAGGAACAATTGCCAAAACTATTTCAGCTTATGACATGGCATTTTCGGACGCCATTTATGGAGAAGAAGAATCTGGCAAATACGTTTGTGAGCCACGCCTAATGAAAATGTTAACGCGTGAGTTTAAATTGTTAAAAGTTCGATTGACCGATTCAGCGGATGAGAAACGGTTTTTCGCATTTGCCAATACTGTTTCTGCGCTAAATTATCAAAAAACAAATGACGCACATGGCTGGATTGGATTGCGATTTCAATTGAAACCCAATGGCCCAGTAAACAATGTGGTTATCCACGTAAATATGTTGGATAATGACAATATCTTGCAACAGCAAGCCTTAGGGGTTATTGGTGTCAACTTATTGTATGGTTGCTATTTCTTTCATGCAGATCCGGAAAAATTATTGCTTTCGTTATTAGATGATCTTTCGACTGACCGAATTGAAATAGATATGATTCGGTTTGAGGGGGAAGATTTTGCAGAGGTAGATAACCGATTGATGTCCTTGTATTTAGTGAAACATGGCTATACGCAAGCTGCTGTTTTCGGGCCCGATGGAACCGTGATGCAGCCATATGATGCGCTTGCGAAAAAGCATATCGTCGCCATTCGAGGCCGTTTTAGACCTGTGACGAATATCTTTCTAGATATGTTAAAAAAAGGACAAGCACAATTCGAACAAGAATCAGATGTAGATGACGATAAGATATGTGTGCTGTCTGAATTGACATTACGAAATTTAGAGGATGGCTCGCACCACATTAATGAAAAGGATTTCTTAGACCGGGTGGATATTTTATGTTCATTAGGTCAAACGGTACTAATTTCAAATTTTCACGAATACTTCAAATTGGTGGCCTTTCTAACGAAATTTTCCCGCCTAAAAATGGCCTTGATTATGGGAATGCCAAATTTGGAATACATATTTGAAGAAAAACATTACAAGCAAATAGATGGTGGGATATTGTCTGCCTTTGCTTATTTATTTGGGCAAAATATTAAATTATATCTATACCCAACCATTGATGATTCGGGTGCTGTGCTAAACTTAAAAACCTTTAAAGCCGCTACACATTTACGTGGTTTGCTGCAGTACCTGATCGACAATAAGAAGTTAGAGGACATCAAAAAATCGGACGAAAAATTGATGAATATTCGAACTGATAAAGTTTTAGAGATGATTCAACAAGGTCCTGGAGATTGGGAAAAATTAGTCCCAGAGTCCGTTGCGAAGCAAATTAAAGAACACGCTTTGTTTGGTTTCCCGCTTAACAAATTATCAGTTTAAGAGCCCCAAAAGCGCCAAAATTTTCCTATTTTTGTTGCCCGATTGAACAATAAAAATCACCCTATGGATTATTTGGCAGGCCTTAATGAGCCCCAGCGTCAAGCAGTTGAGCACATCGACGGCCCCTTAATGATTATTGCGGGTGCAGGCTCTGGAAAAACCCGGGTTTTAACCTACCGTACGGCCCATCTAATCGAAAAGGGTGTCGATGCATTTAGTATCCTTTTATTGACATTTACGAATAAAGCAGCCGGAGAAATGCGCCATCGCATTGAAAGTGTGATTGGTTCACAAGCCAAAAACATATGGATGGGAACTTTCCACTCTGTATTTGCTAAAATCCTACGTTTTGAAGGTACACGTTTAGGTTACACCTCAAATTTCTCAATTTATGATACGGATGATTCAAAATCACTCATTCGTGCGCTTATCAAAGAGCAAAATTTAGATGACAAAGTATACAAAGTTAACCTAGTACTCAATCGGATTTCTAATGCCAAAAATAGGTTGATTGGTCCAGACCAATATATGGCCAGTTCGGTTTTAGAACAAGAAGATCGTTTTGCAAAAATCCCTATGATGGGGCAGCTTTACAAAATGTATTGCCAGCGCTGTTTTCAGGCCAATGCCATGGATTTTGATGACCTCTTATTTCAAACGAATATACTATTTAGAGATCACTTAGATGTATTGAATAAATACCAGCACAAGTTTAAACATGTGATGGTGGATGAGTTTCAGGATACCAACGTATCTCAATATTTGATCACTAAAAAACTTTCTGCGGTCAATCAGAATATTTGCGTCGTGGGGGATGACGCCCAAAGTATTTATGCCTTCCGAGGGGCAGACATCCAAAATATTTTGAATTTTGAACGAGATTACCCTGATTTAACAACAATCAAATTAGAAGAAAATTACCGTTCTACGAAGGCAATTGTAGCCGTGGCAAACTCGATTATCGCACGTAACAAGTCGCAACTTAAAAAAGATGTATTTACATCCAATGAAGCCGGAGACCAAATCGAAATCATTCGTGCGGGAAGCGATAATGAAGAGGGGCGTATCATTGCATCTACGATCCTAGAAACACGTCAGCGTGATGGGTTAACTTGGTCTGACTTTGCTATTTTATACCGAACCAATGCGCAATCGCGTTCTTTTGAGGAGTCCCTGCGCCGGCTTAATATTAAATATAAGATTGTAGGTGGTTTATCTTTTTACCAACGAAAAGAAATTAAAGATGTTTTAGGCTATTTACGATTTGTGGTAAACCAGCAAGACGAGGAGGCATTTAAACGAATCATTAATTTACCCAAACGAGGGATTGGGGACACTACCATCGCAAAAATTGCCGTAACTGCGGCAGAGCAAAATTCTTCAGTTTGGGATGTCGTGGCAAATATCCAACAATTTCAGGGTGTTCGTGGTACTGCACCGATTGAGCAATTTGCCGACTTGATTAAGTCCTACAAATTGATGGTAGAAGTGGAGGGAAAAGATGCCTATGAGGTGGCAAGCCATGTAGCAAAAACATCTGGATTAGTACGTGAATTATATGAAGACAAAACAGTTGAAGGCCTTGCTCGCTATCAAAACGTACAAGAACTTCTAAACGCCGTCAAACAGTTTGTTGACTCAGAGGAAAATGAGGATAAATCATTGGCCACTTTTCTTCAATCGGTTTCTTTGTTGACCAACGCCGATACCACCGAAGACCCCAATGACACAGATAAAGTAACCTTAATGACCGTTCATTCGGCGAAAGGATTGGAATTCAAACAGGTATTTTTGGTTGGCCTCGAAGAAGATCTCTTTCCGAGTCAAATGATGTTACAAAGCCAGGCAGATTTAGAAGAAGAGCGCCGTTTGTTCTACGTAGCTATTACGCGAGCTGAAAAGAAACTGATGATTTCGTATGCCGAATCGAGGTATCAATTTGGTCGATTAAAATCCTGTGAGCCAAGTCGGTTTATCGACGAATTAGATAGCACCTACCTAAAAATGGCCAAAACACCAGGCAAGAAAGATGTATCCAATTATCGACCCGTTCAAAAAACCGGATTTGTTGAAAAATCGACAAGTGTAACTGCCGCTCAATTAATACAAAAGCCTAAGCAAAACACAAATTACCAGCACGTTCCATCCGCAGATTTTAAGCAATCTGATGCGTTGAGTTTGGCGGAGGGTCAACGCGTAGAACACCAGAAATTTGGGTTTGGAACCATAACTAAATTAGAGATTAATGGGGCCGAGCGGAAGGCTCATATAAATTTTGAACAAGGGGTGGGTGAGAAAACGCTGTTATTAAGCTTCGCGAAATTGATGATTATTTCTTAGGCGTATAAAACATGTGTGCCGGACTAGAAAAATGCGCTATTTCTGAAATGGTTGTATATCCATTTCCATTGCGATCAAATGCAACTGCCTCCCCTTGGGGTTCAAGGGCACTCGGAACAATTTGAGGTTTCCTACGTAATGCATCGGCGAGCGATTCATTCTTTGCTTTTTTCCAATAATAAATTTCAAGGTAATTGCGTACTACAACCTCCTCGTTTGACGAAGCTACATCTCCTCCGGTAATGTAATAAAGTTGCTTGAGCAACGCTAGATTGGAAGTAGGCACAGAAAAATTAAGCTCTCTGACAAATTCAGCATCATGCAATTTATCTTCGTATACAAATGCGCTCGCCGGAATTCGGTATAGGTGTTTGCGGTCTTCACGCTTAGAGATCACGAACATGTCTCCAGAAATTTGGTCGACTAAAAGACATTCTAGATCACGAGAGCCGTCAGGTAATTGAAAATGAATAGTTTGGGTACCATTTATGACACGCGTCAACGGATTTGACAAAGCAATTGAAGGCTCTAAAAATCTGTGTATGGAATACACTGATTGATTTGAAGCATTATCACCAATATCGGCAATGTAAATGTACGTTTGACCTGTTTTATTCTGCCAGCGACCTAAAGCTTCCCAGTCTCGATTTCGAATTCCATTAATTAAAAATTCTACTTTCCCTTGACCTGCATCGTCAACGAGAAATATGCGATTAATATCTTCCGAATCATTTATAACCCAATAGGACCCCGGATTTCTCCAAGATGCAACCATCCCCGAGGCTTCATCTATTTCTAAATTAGAGAGTACGCCCAAATCTTTTGTAGGAGCGAATTTCGTATCTTTTATAAAAGATTCTTTCACATAGAACGATTGGCTCGCCCAAATCAGCAATCCCACAAAAGTTAGTTTCAATTGGCGCCTTAGCCTCATTTTTTCTTGTAAAAATATAGGCGGGCAGATGCTCCCTCACCAAGCGTATAATATCCAGAACCGTCTGCAGCAAAACTAACTGCTTCACCTTGAATCTCTTGGCCTGTTCCATCCGAATTAATTCCTGCGTATGTTACTTTAACAGGTGGGCGCTTTAAAGCCGATGGAATCGATTCTCCTGAACTACGTTTCCAATAATACATCTCGAAATAGTTCTTGATTAATATTTCTGTATTATCGGCAGATACAGCGCCTCCGGTAATGTAATTAACTGTGGCAACACGAGGATCAGCTATGACTGGAATTGAGAATGTAAGTTCCTGCACAAATTCAGCTTGAACTTGAGCCGAAGGTGAAACGCTTGACGCAGGAATTTTATATAACCGCTTGTTATTTTCCCGCTTAGAAACAATAAAAATATCCTTTGTTTTTTGATCTACCAAAAGACATTCCATATCCCGTGCACCATCAGGCAAGGTAAATTTCAGTGAATTGACAGCACTAATTTTTGATGCCGTACTAGCATTGACGCTAGGTTCTTTGAACCAGTAAATCATATATTCACGATGCACAGCGCCATTATCACCAAAATCTGCAACATACACAGTCGCAGATCCATCCGATTCCCCTACAATAGCCATATCTTACCAATCGCGGTTTGGAGCACCTACTAATTCAAATGCACGAACTCCTTTCCCCTTATCGTCAAAAAAATAGAGCACGTTAGGATTACCTGAATCATTATGCGACCAAAAATAACCGGGATTTACACGACTGGCGGCTAGACCTGAAGCTTCATTTAGTGCAGGATTTTCAATGGCC